>JAABUO010000344.1_pt1 | contig 99720 bp, 89 predicted proteins | sample 5559291 | NCBI WGS metagenome assembly JAABUO01 (sample SAMN10711878, study PRJNA513372) | rock metagenome | isolation source: Antarctica rocks | place: Antarctica: Victoria Land, Finger Mt sud
CTGGTTTCCATCGGAATTTCCCTGTTTTCAGGGCTTCGATGATGGTTTGAACCTTTTCGAGCGACATACCGTCAGGTGTCTCCGTCGTCACTCCTGGGGTCATTGCCCCTTTGTTCCGATAGATTTTGTTGTATGCCTCAAGGTACAGGTTGGGATTGTAAAGGAGTCGGTAGACCCGCTCTAAGGGCTTCCCTGCTCTGCCTCGTTCACTGAGAAGTCCTAGTATGGTTTGGGTAGTTCGCATCTCGCGCCTCTCCCTGTTCGGACCTCGTTGACACCTACCCTGCAAAGGGATGTCATTCCCTTTGCTCTGGTATCCTTTCGGATACTGCCCCTTCGCCTTGTAAATGGCTTTCCCATTCTCTGACTACTATGGGGGTTCCGTGGTCGTAGGTGTCGCCACCCGTAGACCATCCCATTTTCCGTCAATGCACAACGTTGAGTGTGTTTAGGTGTCCTTTTGTTCTCTTTCCTGCTCATTGCAGGCCGTTCACTCAAGAGAGCTTTTCGCCGTCATTCTAAGCGACGGTTTATTTGAGCAGGATCTTTTAAGCTTCCTGCCTGTTTGAGTGTCATCCCGTTACGTGTGTTGAGATGGGCCACACCACAGCCACGCGAGGACTCGGATTTGTCAGTCAGACTCACCATGCACACAGGGCTTGCGGGGCGACTTCACTACACACGTTCGCGCTCCCCCGCTTTATCCTCATGCTATTGTTCCTTTACGGTTTCCCGTTCGGGTAAGAGGTTGCCCTAAGAGGTGATTGCTCTCTACCTCTTGCCTTTTATCGGGCAATTGATGCATTACGTTAAAATGGCGCACTAGAAGGGGTGTTCGTCCAAATCTCCAAGAGCATCGTCTGTAGCACCCCCCCTGAAACCAGATGAGGAGCCAACTCCCTGTGCATCTCTAGGCGTGAGGTTTTCCATTTCGCCCATTACGACATCCAGAGAGATACGTTCTACACCATTTCTATCGGTGTATTTACGTGGTGTCAAACGCCCATCAACATAGACCTTGCTACCTTTTTTTAGATAGGTATTGCTGGTCTCGGCCTGTTTGCCAAATGCTGTGATGTTATACCACCATGTCTCTTCTTGTCTCTCACCACTCTGTGATTTTGTGTAATGATTCACTGCTACTGCGAATTTTGTAACAGCGAGTCCATTGGGGGTGTAGCTCATTTCTGGGTCTTTCCCCAAATGTCCGATAAGTGTAATCTTGTTCATGAGTCAAAATCCTTTCGGCTCGGTTTGCTCTACGCCCCAGCTCTTTTTATACATTTCCTGGAGATTGAATGAACGGACCCAAACGTATTACGTAATTACAAAGTTTTTTAGCACTAAGGTCTCAAGCAACTAGGCTTCAACCGTTTCTTCTGCAAGAGCAGGTGGAACCTCACCATAATCCTCATCGGGAACTTCTGGAGTCTCTGGAGCCTCTTGTACTTCTGGAGTCTCTTGTACTTCCGGTGCTGTTGCTGTCTCTGTCGTTGGAGCCTGTTCCTGAAGGCTTTCTTCAGTTGCGTTCGCTTCGGCGTTTGCTGCGGCTGCGGCTGCATTGGCTGCGGCTAGCTCAGCGTTCGCAGCCGCTTGTGCGGCGCGTGCCTCGCGCTCTTCACGCTCCTGCTGGACGGCCTTGGGATCGCGTCTCCTGAACATATGTCGGAGGACAGTCTCGGAAACCTTGAGTGTACGTTCGAGTTCGCTCACGGTCTCAGGTGTCAGAATCATATCGATGAAGATATAATAGCCATCGCGGTTCCGCTCGATAGGGTATGCCAGGCGGCGACGCCCCCATTGCTGAACTCTGACGGTTTGACCATCGTATCGGGTGACAATCTGCTCGACACGGCCTAGAATAGCCTGTGTCTCTTCTTCGCTGACTTCGGGATTGAGAATCATACCTAACTCGTAGTCTCGTCTCACGAAGCCACCTCCTTCCTCTGGGTATGCATCCGGTCAGGTGTCAGTCAACACGTCGTTGACTTCCAAATTCGCTGCCGGAGCAGGTGGGTGGAGCATCAACACTGCGTTGACGCTGTAAAACAGATACCACTACACTTCCATGGTTGCGGCCCTGCTGTGTAGCTCCCTCTAATACGTATATCCTAGGGGAGTCAAACACCGCACTATTATAGCATCGTTCGTTCCATCTGACAATAGAGCCGAGGTTTTTTATCTACTTCCGTTCTCTTATTCTCTCGCACCGGCAAAAAAACGGTAATGCATTGACAGGCGTCACTCTTTCCTTCATACTACAAGAGTAGTTATGTTGTAACTAACCCTCTTCTCTATCCGTCTGAAAACTTTGTAGTATGTCAACGTTCATACCTGTGGGGCATTTTATGACGGCTATAACAGCTACACACTACTCTTCTGGAAGACGGAGAAATCATGCAGCAACGTCCTAAGCAGCGAACTGTGGATTCGTCACGTTCACGGCGCACTCGACCAGCCCTGCCCGGAGTAACACAACCAACCACACGTATTATCTCGCCAACGACACCACGTCCCAACGTCCTCTCTAATAAGAGAACAGGTCTACGCCGTACTCTGCTACAGTTAGGCTTACTGGGAGGAGTGCTGGAACTTCTTTTCCTGGCCCTCTATCCGTTACTGGCCGCTATCACTCGTGCTGACAGTGCAGGGCAACAGGTACAACGTGCGTTGCCGGACCTGTTCCCCTGGTTGCCTTCGCTGTATTGGACGAACGCTTTTCCTGCATTGCCGCAACTCTTGTCCCATGTGTCCTGGCTCGATATCCAGGATAAAACAACTGGCAGAGGTGCCAACGTTCTGTGGTCAGCTTTGCTCTTATTGCTCGCTGGTGGTGTTGTTCTGTTCGCCTCCCGCGTAGGTGGGCGCATGATGCTAGAACGTCTTTCACGCATCGACAATGCACGTTTGTTCTGGTTCGTGCTGCTGGCGGCTGGTGTTTTTGGGCTAACAATGCTCTTTGCGCCCGTTGGTCTCACGGTTTTTTCACAAGATACGCTGATTTATGGACTATACGGCCACATGGTCGCGGTTCAGCATGTCAATCCCTATGGTGTCCTTCCTTCAGCACAAAATGTGTTGCTGCAAACGCTTGTTGCTATGAAAACAACCACACCTTATGGACCCGTCTGGACCGATATCAGTGCCTTGCTTGCATTCTTCGCAAAAAACAGTATTGCGAACACGCTGCTTCTTTTTCGCTGTCTGGGTCTGCTCGCCCATCTTACTAATGTCATACTGCTCTGGGCTGTTTTGGCAAAGACAAAACCTGAAACGCGGCTCTGGGCGACGCTGCTCTACGCGTGGAATCCGCTTGTACTACTATTTGGTGTCGCGGAAATGCATCAAGAGATTGTGCTGGTGTGCATTATTCTGGCTGCCTTGCTTTTCTTTCAACGTAACTCACCTACGATAGGTTGGGTGCTTGTCCTGATTGGATCGCTTCTCAATCTCTTATTGTTGCCCCTCCTGCCGTTGTTCTTTCGCCTGATGTTCAAGCAATCGCGCATTTTACGCACAGGGCATCGACTCTTATGGTGGGGAGGCATGTTGCTCATTTCGCTGGTTGTGATTGTGCTCGCGTATGCACCATACTGGCATTCAATTGGTTTTACTGGCGTACTGGTGCAGGCACAGCATATCTTTTTGCAAGACACGTCCGCGAACTCACTCGATGCCACACTGCTAAACTTGCCTACAAAGTCCGTATGGTTGGTTAGTCCCCGTCACTGGTCCTTTGTTGTGCTGCTGATTGTCGGTCTCCTTCTCTTATTTGGCGTATGGTTAGCGGATACGTTGGAACTTGTGGCTCTCTTTAGTAGCTGGGTCTTGCTGCTGTTGGCTGTGTTGTTGCCGATATACTGGCCTTGGTATCTCCTGCTCCCGTTTACGCTGGCTCTCTGTTCAACAAACCCGCGTACTATTTTGTTGACAATATTACTCCTTGCGGCATCGTTACTCAGCTACTACTGGTCGTTGACCTCGGTATGGCCTGGACAGGCACTTGCTAGTGTTGGTCTGCCTCTCCTTCTCTGGGGCTGGATACTTTTTTTCAGTGCTACCTGGCAGATGACGCATGCACAAGGAGAGGTGAAACCAGAAGTGGTAAAGCCGCGTGCTTCGCTGCGCTCGCGCCCCTCCTGGTTCTCACGCCCTTCGCGCCCTGGCAATCGCTATTAGATGCGTTCGTTAAAACATGTTTCGGTAACGGAGAACGGACGGAAGCCCACAAGGGGCAATACAATTCAAATACAGAGAATTTGCCGGAGGGGAACGGACGGAAGCCCACAAGGGGCTTCCCTACTATACATGGGATGTGCAACATACAAAACGAGTATAGTAGGGAAGCCCCTTGTGGGCTTCCGTTGTGAGGAGATGTCTACTCCTCTTAACAGATGCGTGGTAATGGGTCGCCAACCAGCATATCGAGGACACGTGTACCACCAATATCGGTACGCAGGAACACCATGCCTGCTGGCTCAGCCTGCACAGAACCGATAATGGCGGCTTCACCCCCAAGTGGATGTGAACGCATTACCGCGAGTGCTTTATCCGCCACCTCTGGTGCGACAATTGCCAACATCTTCCCTTCGTTCGCAATCGTGAGCGGATCGAGGCCAAGTATCTCACAGGCACCACGTACCTCGGCGCGTACAGGTATTGCATGCTCGTTGAGGGCGATAGAGACCTCGGCTCCGAGTGCAATTTCGTTGAGTGAGGTTGCGACACCACCTCGTGTTGGGTCCTTCAAACAATGTAAACCATCGCCTACAGCTGAAAGCACCTGCGCGACAAGGCTATGGAGAGGAGCACTATCGCTGCCTATATCGGCCTCGATATCCAGTGCTTCACGCGCTAACATAATGGCGATACCGTGATCGCCAACTGGTCCGCTCAAAATCACCTTGTCTCCTGCTTGCACCTGTGCCTGCCCGATATGTGTTGTGGCACGCACGATACCCACCCCGGCTGTATTGATGAAGATACCATCGGCTTTGCCACGCTGCACAACCTTTGTATCGCCTGTGACGATGGCGACCCCTGCTTCTGCCGCCGCGTGTGCCATCGAATCCACGATACGGCGTAAGGTGGTAATCGGGAAACCCTCTTCAAGGATAATACCCACCGAGAGGTAGAGTGGCGAGGCACCAACCATTGCGAGATCATTGATAGTACCGTGTACCGCTAGCTTGCCAATGTCGCCGCCCGCGAAAAAGAGCGGACTGACGACATAGGTATCGGTGGTGAAGGCCAGGCGTTGCTCTGTGCCTTCAAGCGCGAAGGTCGCCGAATCATCCATGCGGTCAAGCAGAGGATTGGAAAATGCCGGTGCAAAGACACCTTCAATTAAGTTGTGTGTTGCCTTGCCCCCACTGCCATGACTGAGCGTGATATACTCGTCACGCAGATAAAATTTGTGTCGTCGTGCCTGTCGTGTACGCTCGATCTTACCCAGTACGTCGTCACGTCGCGTATCCATACATCCTCCTGAGCTTGTAATTATACGTTCGCCATTGGTAGTTGTAAGCGGTTGCGCTCACTTGCCATCGAGAAGCGTCCGTAATTGAAGTAAGCCGCGCACGCCCCTTCCGGCGAAACCATACACGTGCCAATTGGTGTTTCAGGTGTACAGGCGGTGCCGAACACTTTACATTCCCAGGGCTTAATTACGCCCTTGAGTACCTCCCCACACTGGCATGCTTTGGGGTCGGCAACACGTAAGCCTGGTACTTGGAAGCGTAGTTCCGCATCCCATGGCGCAAATTCAGGGCGTAGCTTCAATGCGCTATGCGTGATGAAACCGAGGCCGCGCCACTCAAAGAATGGGCGTAGTTCCATTGTGCGAGCCATTGCCTCAAGTGCTTTAGTATTGCCCTCTGCTCGTACTACACGTGCGTACTGGTTCTCGATCTCCGCACGACCCTCGCTAATCTGTGTGACTATCATGTGGACCGATTGAATGATATCCAGCGGCTCAAAACCGGCCATGACAACGGGTTTGTGATGGTCGCGTGCGATGAAGGTATAGGGACGCAGACCGATCACCATGCTCACATGTCCAGGTCCGATAAACCCGTCCAGCCGTAGGTCGGGCGAGTCAAGGATGGCTTTGATGGCAGGTATAATCGTGACGTGGTTACAGAAGATCGAAAAGTTCTTAATGTTCTCAGCTTGAGCGCGTAGTAGCGTAACCGCCGTCGATGGCGCGGTTGTCTCGAAGCCAATGGCGAAGAACACGACCTGTTTGTCGGGATTCTGTCGTGCCAGCTTCAAGGCATCGAGTGGTGAGTAGACAAAACGTACATCGGCTCCCTGCGCTTTCGCGTCGAGCAGACTCTTCTTGGAGCCAGGGACGCGCATCATGTCGCCAAAGGTCGTGAAAATGACATTCTCTGTTTCAGCAATGGCAATGGCGTCGTCGATACGCCCCATCGGAAGTACACACACGGGGCACCCCGGTCCATGCACAAGGTCGATATTGGGAGGCAGGACATCCTCGACACCATGTTTATAGATGGTGTGCGTGTGTCCACCACATACTTCCATCAGCTTGAGGCTTTGACCCTCACTCAATTTCGCGATATCAGCCGAGATACGTGTCGCCATCGTTGGGTCACGGTATTCATCTACAAATTTCATGAGTTGTTCTCCTTCTGTGTGAGTGCTGCGAGAATCTCTAATAATGCATGATAGGTTGTGGCCTGTGCCTCCTGGATACGTGGAATATGGTCGCTTGGCGTAACGATGCAATGGTCTACCGCACGAGAACGTGCCGCTTTGCCACCATCGTAGCCCGCAAGCGCAATGGTGAGCATACCCTGACGCTTTGCCTGCTCAAATGCCGCCAGAATATTCGTCGAATTACCGCTTGTCGAGATGCCCAGCGCAATATCGCCCCGCCTGCCAAATGCGATAATCTGGCGTGAGAAAATGTTGTCGAAGCCGACATCATTGCCGACCGCCGTAATCACCGCGATATCGTTTGTCAGGGCGATAGCTGGTAACGAAGGCCATGTCGTATACTGCGGATTAAGCAGTTGCGTCACCATGTCCTGCACATCGGTTGTGCTACCCCCGTTGCCAAAGGCCAGCAGTGTCGCACCGTCATTAAACGCCTTTGCCATCGCTCTACCCACCGCGATAATTTGTTGCCCGGACTCCTTGAGCATGGTGCGGCGTAGCGCGACAATCTCGTGACACTTCTCTATGGTAGAGTGGCGTACCTGTGCCAGCACGTCATCTGGATTGACCTTAGCACTTTCAAAAAGAAAGGGGTAAAACATGCGGTCATAGTCAGATGCTTCGCTACTACTCATGCTCTGTCCTTCCTAGATGGGTGATAGCCACGCCGCCATGTACCAGCACCATGTCGCCTACCGTTACCTCGTCAATCAGCGTGATATCGACCTCTTCCACCACATCCTCTACCGTTACCTGTGCCAATCCAGTCGTATCATCAATACTGACAACCGTTACCGCTACGGCTTCATCAGAGCAGGTGATGCAATGTCCATCCAGCCCACATGTTGCATGTACAGATTGCGGCTGTATGGTAATAAGAGATGCTGAATCAGTAGTGTGTTTATTGTTCATTGCAACATTCCTCGCAGTCAGTCGGCCAATAAGCCTTCATGCTCGAAAAAGATATGTACGAGTTCCCAGAGTACGTGATAGAGTGTTTCATGAGTTTCCTGTATAACCATCGGATCATGCGAAGGAACGACGAAACGATGATCCAGGGTAGTATTCTGTTTCATCGCTCCGCCATCGCCTCCACATAGCCCCAGCGTCAGGAGTCCCATACGCCGCGCTTCTTGTAAGGCTGCAACCACATTCATACAATTCCCATCCGGCGAGAAGCCTAATGCGATATCCTGTGGACGCGCTAGAACGCGTATTTGACGAACAAAGATACCTTCACTGCTTACTGAAGTACTCAACGTGGCACTATCGTTCGTGAGCGCGAGCGCGGGCAACGCACGTTTTCCTACAATCACAGGATGCACGAACTCGACGGAGACATGTTGTGCGTCGGTTGCCCATGCACCGTTGCCAAAGGCGAGTAGGCGTCCACCTTTATGAAAACGCCGCGCCATCGCCCAGCATGCCTGTGCGATCTGGTCATCCTCGTGCGTGAAAAACGTCTCCGGTATCGTCATGCTCTGTTCAAAACGTGCTTCTAATAAGGATTCCAAAGAGGGTATACCCATCGTGATACCATTTTTCTAACCCGGCACTATCGCGTCAATCAATTTGTGTTGTATGGAACATCTCCATTTCGTCAGAGAAGGGGTCTCCCAATAATTTGAGAGCTTTGAGCGTCTCTTGCGCCTCCGTTTCGTTGATTTTGCTCATGGCGAAACCGACGTGTACCAGCACCCAGTCGCCAGAGTCGATGCCCTCTGGACGCACAAGTGCAACGCTAATATTACGCCTGACGCCGGATACCTCCACTTTTGCGATATCGAACTGATCATCAACGATCTCTATGATTCGTCCAGGTATGCCAAGACACATATTATTGCTCCTTCTTTTTAGGGCACTTATAAAAGGACATTCCTTTTACTTACCGCTTGTTAATGCCGCCGCTATCGCTAATTGACCGAGGCTTATGCCACCGTCATTTGGCGGCACACGTCGATTTGTGTAGACCTGAAATGCCTGCTGTTCTAATAAGATTATTAACCTTTCCAGAAGTAAGCGGTTCTGAAAGACACCACCGCTCAAGGCTACTGTGTTGATGCTTGTCTGTTGCCGTGCCTGTACACATGCCACTGTTAACAGTTGTGCAATGGTGAGATGAAAGCTACCCGCGATTGTGGCGATAGCGATGCTTCGTTGTACATCTTCTACAATACCTTGTATTATGGGACGCACGTCAAGGATCGCTGGTTCGCCTTCAGCTAGCGAGAATGGATAGACATGAGCATCGTGTGTGTCTGCCAGTAACTCCATTTCAATCGCGGCCTGTCCTTCATAGATGACCTCGTTACGAATGCCAAGCAAGGCAGCAACGGCGTCGAAGAGGCGCCCGAGGCTCGATGTCGGTGGTGCATTCAGCTTTTTTGCAATCATCTGTGTAAGCGTATGCCAACGTTTGCGTTCGATACTTTGCACAAAGGGAATGTCAAGCGCAAAGAAATCGTCGCCATATGTATGAGCAAGATAGGTTGCCGCCATACGCCAGGGCTGACGAACTGCTTGTTCGCCGCCAGGAAGTGGCACATATGCGAGATGTGCTAACCGATCAAAACCCTGCAGGTTGGCACTCATAACCTCGCAACCCCATACTGCACCATCGGTACCATAGCCAGTGCCGTCGGCGGCCACTCCAATAACTGGTCCCTGTAAGCCATGTTCTGCGATAACACTGGCGATGTGCGCGTGGTGATGTTGCACACCAATTTTGCGCGGAATGTTGCTGTCGAGGGCGTACTTTGTCGCCAGATATTCGGGATGCAGGTCATAGGCAACGACTTCAGGCGGAATGCCAAACAGCCCCTCGAAATGCGTAATCCCCTCACGAAAGGATTGTAGCGTCTCCATATTCTCAAGGTCGCCGATGTGGTGACTGACGAACGCCTGTCGCTCTTTGCCCAGACAATAGGTGTTTTTAAGATGACCGCCACATGCGAGTATCGGTTGCGGACAGGCGAGGGCTAGTGTAATCGGCTCAGGGGCATAGCCACGCGAGCGGCGCAAGAACTGCTCTCCATGAGCTACAATCCGTGTTACAGAGTCGTCACAGCGTATATGAATCGTTCGATTGTACGTTAGCAATCCGTCGGCTATGCTAGACAGACGTTGCACCGCGTCATTGTCACGATAGGCTATCGGCTCGTCGCTCAAGTTGCCGCTTGTCATCACCAACGCAATAGGACAGGCTGAACCGGTATATTTGGCAAACGCGGCTAACAGGAGATAGTGCTGCGGCGCATAAGGCAGCATGATACCAAGCGTGTCATACTGTGGTGCGACTGCCGTGGCGACACTGCAATCTGTCTGTTTGCGTAGCAACACAATAGGGCGGCGATAGGATTGCAGCAAAGCTGCCTCTTTGTCGTTGATAATGCAAAGTTGTTGTGCCGTCTCAAGATCGGGAACCATCAACGCGAACGGCTTAGCTTCGCGATGTTTACGAACGCGCAGACGTGCCACCGCCTCTTCATGTAGTGCATCACAGGCGAGATGATAGCCGCCAACACCCTTCACCGCAAGAATCGCTCCATCAGCTAGTTTCTGTGCCGCACCGTCAATAGGATTGTCACACACCACCTGTTGCCCTGTTGCATCGAGTAATTGCATCCGGGGACCACATACTGGGCAGGCGTTTGGTTGAGCGTGAAAGCGGCGGCTGAGTGGATTATCATACTCTGCTTGACAATCTGTACACATAGGAAAGACACTCATCGTCGTCTGTGTACGATCATAGGGCACGTCCTGGATAATTGTGAAGCGCGGCCCACAATTGGTGCAGTTGATAAAGGGATAAGAATAGCGTCTATCTGTCGCATCGAACAACTCATGGAGACAATCCGTGCAGATTGCGGTATCAGGTGAGATCAACGCCTTGCGCTCACTACTCGCCTGACTATGAACGATCCGAAAATCGGTTTCGCCATTTGTAGGAAGTATTTCACGTGCCATCGTGTCGATGCGAGCCAGCGGTGGCAATTTTTCGTGTAAAGCTTGCTGAAAGCTTTCGAGTTGTGAGAGAGAACCTTCGACCTCGATGGTAACGCCGAGACTGTCATTCAGCACGAAGCCGCTTAGCCCGTAATGCAACGCCTGTCCATAGACGAAAGGCCGAAAGCCCACGCCCTGCACAATACCCTGAATCAGGATACGCCAGCGTTGCATTGTTGAAGCCATGCTGAATGTCATAACGATGCCTCTACAGGTTTTTTTGCTGCAAACGTGAGCAACCAATCACACCATGTATCGAGTCCTTCACCAGTGCGACAGCTTACCTCGAAGATATGTAGATGAGGGTTGACCGCCAGCGCAAAGCGTTTCACTGCATCCATGTCGTAGTCTACGTATGGCAACAGGTCAGTTTTGTTGATAACCATGACCTCGGAGACCGCGAACATCTGTGGATATTTGGCCGGTTTATCGTCGCCTTCGGTGGTGCTGACGACAACGACTTTGATATCCTCACCTAGATTCCAGTTGGCGGGGCATACAAGGTTGCCGACATTCTCTATAAAGAGCAGGTCGATGAGTGCAAGGTCGAGCGTTTCAAGGGCCGCCCGTACCATGTTCGCCTCAAGATGGCAATTGCCTTGCGTGATAATTTGTACCGTTGGGGCACCGACAGCCGCGATTCTATCAGCGTCCGCCGTTGTTTCAACGTCGCCCTCGATGACGCCGATGCCCAATCGTCCTTGCAACCGTGCAATCGTCTTTTCCAGCAGCGTCGTTTTTCCCGCTCCTGCGGAACTCATCATGTTGATAGAGCGAATGGCATGCTCCGCTAAAATTTGGCGCACCTCTTGTGCCATACCATCATTTGCCGCGAGAATATTCTGTACTATCGGAACCTTTGCCATAATTGAGAACTCCTCGTAAAACAATAAGAGTGCTAAAGCATACTTCTACGCAGTCTCCATATCCAGCACTTTGAACTCTTTTCCCGATATAACATCAGCCTCCCACGTTTCACATGCAGGACACTGGACGATGAAGTGCTTGACCGTGAACTCTTGATGGCACTTACGACACTTTGCGCGGTACGGCACGGAGTCGATCACCAGGTGTGCGCCATCAAGTTCTGGTATGGAACTCGCGATCATCTCAAATGAGAAGGTTAGCGAGTCCGCGACCACACCCGTAGCATCACCAACCTGAATGCGAACACTGGTGACGTGCTCTATATTGTGCGTCTCGATGTGCGTCATCACCACTTGTACAATTTGTTCGGCAATCGCGAGTTCGTGCATCGTTACATTGACCGAATGCGTAGGTAGCGCTGAATGTCCGGTAATTGTATTGCAACCACAACTGCACCTAACGCCAATACTACCCAGAACACCTTGCGTAAATCAATCGTAATCATGATATATTTCCTTTCTTTGTCCCACTGCTATATTCAGTAGGATACCAATCTTGAATAAGAGTATCGATCATTTTTACCGCCTCTGCCACCGCCGCCTGTACAGGCGCACTCAGTCCCATCTGCATCTCTTCGTATTCACCTCCTTCGCCAAGTACGGCGGGTTCGCAACCGACGAGAAGCGTATGAATGGGTCGTGCTCCGAGTGTCCTGGCAAAGGCAAGAACCTTCACAGGGTCCATACTGTGTGCATCTAGTCCTATTCTGCCAGCTTCTGCTCCTTTCTCGGGGTTGATGTTCGTTAAATCTGGCTCAATCAGGTAGAGCGTTCCTGGTTGACCACCGCGTGAAACTGCATCGACCAGTACGAGCGTATCGTAGTCGTCGAGCAAGGTGTATGCCAGTTCCATACCCCGAATACCGAAATCAACCACTTTCACGCCCTGCGGGTATTGTTTGGTTGTCAGTCGTTGCGCTACCTCAACTCCGAAGCCATCATCTCCTAGAAAGATATTGCCGATACATGCGATAAGTATACGCTTAGGCGTGCCTTCTGATGACGATGTAATGTTCTCAGGCACGTTCACGGTGTATCCTCCAGCAGTTCTACCTCCTCTGGGAAGAAATAGAAAAGATGACCGGGCATGATACGACTCTGCAACTGCATCTGTTCCAGCGCCGGATCATTGTCCGCCGTGACGACCAGATAGATGCGATTCTCGAAATCCTGCTGGATGACCTCAATCGTTCCAGTCTTTCCGTCAAGTAGCGTATCGAACGCATCGGCACGTCTTGTTTTGGGGCACAGGCGGACACGAGTCCCTGCCCTCACCTCTTTACCGCCAATAGTTATAGATTCTGGCGGTAGGTAATCCTCGCCTGGAAACCCTGGAAAATCCCAACCCCCCTGACGTATCATGCTTTTTCTGCCTTTCAAAATGTGTTCAAACATACTTGATTGCGGTGAAAACATCCGCACACCACAGAGAGACCGCTCCCCGTGTGGCCCTAGCCGGGCAAGAGACCAGCAGTTCCTGTCCTAGTCTCGAAAAAGACGAGAGATGAACGCTCTCGTTTGCCGCTTGACGCTGGCACAAAACCATTCCGCTGTACATGGATTACGGCTGTGGGATCAACCGACTTGCCAGAGGTCGCTACGCTCTGATGTGTGAACGCCGCACACATTCGGGTACGCAAACGTACCTTTTCAATCACTGGTGCTGTTCTCCTTCAGTGATTGGACGCATATCGCGGATTGTGCCGTGCATCTTCATAAATTGTTCGGGTGTGAGGGCTTCCGTCCGCTCTAGTATCTCACGTGTATGATCGTCTTGCCGCATCTGCTCTTTCTCTTCATCGGTCAACGTCAAGATACGCAAAGAGAGTATTTCATCGATCTCACCGCCATCGAAAAGTGGTCCTGGGCTTTCTGGAGCAATCTGCGGGTAGTCATACAAGATGATGGGCGATGACAACATCACACTACGTTCTCCCTCGTTACCGACCAACACCGGCCAGGTACGGATATTTTGACACCCCTTCACAAAGGCTTGTAACTCTTCAGGTGGCTCCAACAGAGAGATGAAGGAACCTTGACGTACATACAAAATAGTGTGAGTAGAGACGAAGGATTGTAGCAATATTACATCGCGTCGGCTCGTCACCGCATTGGTTCCAGAGGTCGTATTTTCGATTTCGATACTCAGCCTGAAAAGGTTCGTGTCTACTGGCTCGGCTGTAAGTATGAAGGCTCCGGCGAGTGCTTGTTGCTCACGAATAACCTCTGACATTCCCTCCTGTGTCGGATATTCTACCATATGTACAGCGGGAAATTCAATTGTTATACGCCGGGGATGAGACAGCAAATCATGCAACGACACGTCTAATGCACTCACCTCACGCTCTATACCCTCTTGCAATGGTTCGTTAGCAAAGCGACTTGCTAGCCCCCACGCACTGGCATACGTCTCTATGCGTTCATCCTGCACAGGTTCGGTTTGCACAACTGTACGTACAAGCAAATGCAGAAACCTCACGGTGATGTCGAGCACTATGTCATCTGCCTGTCCTGCTACAAGGCATTCTGTATGCATTGTCCATGGCTCTATACCGCCGCTCGCCTCACTATACTCTCTTGGATATACTGCACCGAATGTCCATCGTGTCCGATTTTTGATCGCGGACTGGCGATATGGGTAGAGCAGATAGCCCTCGTAGAGGACAGCGTTAGCAATTTCCTTCACTTGCTCTAGCTTCATGACTGTACCTCCTCGCTACTTGCACGCAACAGTCGCACCAGAACTTCCTCCCACGTGAGAAGGCCATGCGTCATCTTATACTGGTAGAGTTGATCAAAGACATCCTTCTGCATGCGAATCCAGGCACTGTTGGGAAAGTAAGTGTCTATTACACCTTTCCAGAGTGCAACTGGGAGGCGGTAGGACGCTTCCTTCGACCAGGAAACCTGCCCAATCTGTAAATTGCCTGCCTCGCCTTTGTAGAAGATGGTTCCACTGAATAGGAACGTGAGAGGAATTTCACCATCCTCTAAAGCATTAAAGTACTTTGTACTTACCACCTCAAAATCGTAGATGCACGGGACGAGCAGTTCGACAATGGTGCTTCCTGAGAACCGTGGCACTACTGAGGTAACATGGGTCCACAGGAACGTTCGTAACGTCTTACCCCAGCGCTCTGGCTCACCAAAAAGCTCATGCAACTTGGCCTTTTCTTCGGCGTTGTAGCGACGTTTTGTGACTGCGAGCATGATCTGGGACTTCAGGCTGATGTTCTCTATTTGTTCTTCCGTGGGCTCATTGACAATACGCATTTTGAAGATGAGCATCGGGAGCATACTATAGGTTGCAACTTCGGCACTGATTATCTCAAAGCTCAGATCAGGCATTAGCCTCTCCTCTCCAAGGCGTGGAAGCTATGTGCTGAGTGGGTATCCGAGGGTCCCCCTCTACGGTGATTGCCCTCTTTCGTAGGTTTGCAAAGAACCCTGCAATCGCTTTCCAAACCTCCTCCCCCCCGCTTAAACCTTTCCACTTGAGTCGGATCAAGCCGACAAGCTCGTAGCAGGTGTCTATCGGGACGATGTAGTGCTCACGATAGCTCTCTACCCTATTGATAAGAAGCGCCTCGACGTCGGGTTCCAGGTCCTTCAGGATAGCATTGCTGTTGACCAGCGCATCCCACCCCTGCAGGCTGAGCATGGACTCAATAGCACCTGCAGGACTGGGATAGAAGGCCATGACACGGTTAGCTAGTGTGCTATGAAAGATATACACCATGTTCACTGGAATCATCAACTCTTCCCACTGCTCATCTGTCATCTGGAAGTCTGGCAAGAGCAGATAGCGCGATGGCACAAGCCGATACTTCCCACTCCCGGCTGCCGGGTCACCGAAGAGTATTGAGCAAGGACGACACACACAGACCAATGTGTTCTTAGAAAGTTCCAGCAGGTGACGATGATTCTCTGGAATCTCTGCACTACAGAGTTCGCATTGCTCTGTAGGCGGACGCGTTTCTCGCCTGCGTGCAAACTGACGTAGTATATCAAAAGGAGCAACGGGATGCTCATCATGGTTGTTGTTTGTGAGTTCGGATGACGACATAGCTAGCTTACCCTATCTTTGTGCTGCTAAGATTGTTGTCCTTGCGTTTGCGTGGAACAAACGTCACTGGCGTAACTGGTCGTGCCGGAAGTTCAGCGACTCCTTCTAACTCAAGCCCATTAAGGTCTGGTGCCGCTTTGTTGATAGCCTCCTCAATTGTCGATTTGAGGGTCATAGTCGAACTGGAGCAACCATTACAGCTACCATCGAGACGTAGATAAGCTTTGCCATCTTCGATCTTGACCAACTCGACATTGCCGCCATGCGACTTGAGATAGGGCCGCACTTCGTCCAGTGCTTCGAGAACTCGCGTCTCGATATCTATTGGATGCAGTCCATGCAGCAAAAATAAGGAACTTAGCAGTTCATCGCTAGCGAAGGTATCAATCAATGCAAGACCAGATGCTTCCGTCTCCGCTGTAAGTTCGAGCAGCCGTTCCAGCCCTTCGCCATACATGTTCAGGAGTCCCTGGACAAGTTCCTCGACCGTGGCACGTGCATGTGGGTCATGAAACGCAGCAACCTCTTGGATCAGCGTCTCGATATGTGCCGCTTGGCTGTTGTGTTCCTGCACTTCTTGTGGCATTACACATTCTCCTCTGTTGTAGATCACGAAAGAATTGAAACGCGCTCTGCAAGCTCCGCTATGGTCCCCTACAGACCGACTTCATCAAAAACTTGTCATGAGTAGCTAACCTTCATTTTGGTCTGCCAAGCCCTCCGCCGCCCCAGGCTGGATAATAGTACCTGGGGCAGGGAATAGGGCCGTACTGCTGCTCCAGATGTGTTAGGGTGTCGGCATATACGGGCTTTCAGGGTCTACCGGCTCTTTAGGATTGACGCCTGTAGAGTCTTTGGGCGTTGACGTGCCGGCGGGACGGTTTGCTTCACCCGTGGTACCGGTCTCCTGGCGCCCAGCGTTTTTCCCTTCATCCTTAAGTTTTTCCTCGCCCTTCCCAGTACCTGGTTGATGCACAGGATTGGGCTGAGACGGCGGTTTCTGCTGCTCGTCCATTGTATGTTCTCTCCTCTTCTTTATCATAAATTGCAACACGCATGCCTCTGACTAATGAACATGAAAAATGAAAGAGGGTTTAATGTTTCATTTTCATGTTCATCAGTCGGTTGGAGGAAGCAGGTCCTCCCAGAGCTAATACCCCTTACAGGGTGGTGACGCTACTCATGCACGCCAAATGTCGGTGAAAGAACTTGCTGAAGCTCTTTCCCCTCGCCTAGGTACATGTGAACACCACATGGCAAGCAAGGGTCAAAGCTTCGCACTGCACGCATTATGTCGATACCCTTAAAGCTGTCCGGGGGATTCTCTTCAAAGATTGGCGTGTTTTGCACAGCATCTTCATATGGTCCGGGTGTGCCATAGATGTCTCGCACACTGCCATTCCAGGGTGTAGGAGGATAAGGATGATAGTTGGCGATCTTTCCGTTTTCGATGACCATATGATGGGAAAGCACGCCGCGCACAGCCTCATGGAAGCCGCAACCGATGGCGTCCTTTGGCACTGTGAAATCGCTCCACGTCTTGGTGTGGCCGGAATGTAGCTCAGCAAGTGCCTTTTCTACAAAGTGTAGCGCGGCAGCAGCTGCGTATGCTTGGAAGTATGTCCGCGCACGGTTACGCTCGATAGCGTTGCTCCACTGCGGAATCTTCCACTCGAATTCCACAGCAGGCTTCAAGGTGGACTTGGGCAGGTTGATCTTGACGCTATGTCCAGTTGATTTCACATAGCCGCCGATATCTACGAGGCCAGCCAGAGCCGTTGTCCACAGGCGAGCGATAGGACCGCCGCCAGTATCCAAAGCGAGGTAATCGCCAGTGCGCTTGTCATACCAGCGAGGCGACATCGTCCAGCTATATTTGTCACTGAAGTCGCGTTTCTGCGGCTTGGGGATCGTTGTCTGATTCCAGGGGTGGCGCTTATCGACAGGATTGCCCAGTGGGTCGCGATCAACGAACGTCCTCTCGTTCTGCCAGTCGTCGTAGTAGGAACTGCCCAGCAAAATGCGAATGCCCAGGTTGATATCTACCAGGCTCGTCGTCACTAACTTCCCATCCACAACTACACCAGGCGTGACGAACATAGCGCGGCCCCACTTATCCATCGTGCGATAATCGTAGTCGCATACATCGGGGTCTTGAAACGCTCCCCAGCAGCCGAGTAGGGTTCGTCGGTAGCCAACCATCTCGTAGCCGGGCAGGGCCTCATACCAGAAGTCGAACAGGTCGTCGTGCATAGGAACGATCTTCTTGCACCATTCGACGTACTTCATCAGTCGAACGAGGTAGTCCGTGAAGAGTTGGACAGTTGCAACGGTTCCCACTCCTCCTGGGTAGAGGGTCGAGGGATGGACGTGGCGTCCCTCCATCAAACAAAATGCCTCGCGCGTATAGCGGCTTACATGGAGAGCCTCGCGGTAGAACTCGCCGACGAAGGGATTGAGCGAGCGCATGATGTCGCCGATGGTGCGATATCCGTGATCTTCTGCGTGCGGAGCGAGGGTATTATTCGCCTTCTCAAGCACACTTGGATTGGTCTCTTTCACCATCTGCTCGCAGAAGTCAACACCAACCAGGTTCTCCTGGAAGATGTTGTGGTCGAACATGTACTCCGCCGCCTCACCTAGATTGACAATCCACTCACCCATTGCTGGTGGCTTGACCCCATAGGCCATGTTCTGTGCATAGCAAGAGCAGGTTGCGTGGTTGTCACCACAGATGCCGCAGATGCGGCTTGTGATGAAGTGAGCGTCGCGTGGGTCTTTGCCCTGCATGAAGAGGCTGTAGCCTCGGAAGATGTGGGAGGTGCTATAGGCTTCCGCAATCTTCCTATTCTTGAAGTCAATCTTGGTGTAGATGCCCAGGCTGCCAACGATGCGTGTCATCGGATCCCACGACATCTCTACAAGTTGTGGTGGCTGAGTTGGGGCGTCTTCTCGTCTGACTTGCGTAGACATGAAAGTATCTCCTTGCTTATTTTGATTGGGCGTCTTCTCGCCTGGTCATCATTTCCACGTTGGCTTAAAGCCCGTCGTCAGTTGTCTACCCGTGTGCCGCCATTTTGGTTCCTTGTTGAGTGTGTCGTTCGTCAACGAGCGTAGCCCCTTGACGACTTTGCCATAGGTACCAATGACGGTCGATGATAGCTTACCTCCAGGTGGCTCATCCATAAACGGCATGAATTTGTCCGGAAAGCCCGGCATCGTACAGCCAATGCAGATGCCACCCACATTGGGACACCCTCCAATACCAGCCATCCAACCTCGCTTAGGGACATTGCAGTTCACTACTGGTCCCCAGCAACCTAGCTTCACAAGACACTGTGGTGATCCGTACTCGGTAGCGAACATGCCCTGCTCGTAGTAGCTGCCGCGATCACAGCCTTCATGGACGGTTTTGCCGAAGAGCCAGGTCGGTCGCCCAAGGTCGTCCAGTGGAATCATCGGAGCCATTCCTGCCACCTGATAGAGCAGATAGAGGATGGTCTCCATGAAGTTGTCTGGCTGCACAGGGCATCCGGGGACGTTTACAATCGGGAGGCCCGCCTTGGATTTCCAGTCCCAACCCAGGTAGTCAGCGACACCCATGGCACCGGTGGGATTGCCCTGCATGGCATGAATGCCGCCATATGTGGCGCAGGTACCTATTGCTACTACTGCCAGGGCTTTAGGTGCTAGACGATCAATCCAATCGGACACAGGAATGGGCTGACCAGTCGCAGAGTCCACGCCGAGAGCTGCCCAGTAACCTTCGGACTTGATCTTCTCGTTTGGGACCGAGCCTTCAAATACCAGAACAAAGGGGTCGAGTTCACCCCTCTCTGCTTTATACCACCATTCCATAAAGTCTTTGCCCCACTCGTAGGCAATGCACTTGTTGTGGATATGAACCCTGGGGAGACCGGGGATGGTCCCTAAAACAAGATCCTCGAGGCTGGGTTGGGTCGCAGCAGTGATTGAAATTGTGTCTCCCTCGCATCCCAATCCTTCCACAATCCAGATGACGTGGACGTCTTCCACGCGCGTTTGGGTTGCCATGATGTACCTCCTACACTAAGAGCCATTCCTAAATTGTGTTTGTGCGTGACGAAGAGGCGCATGTACTCCTCAAGAAGAAGTGGTCACGCTCACCTATCTTCTTGATCTCTAGTTAACCCAATGTGTAAGTTTTGCAATCACTCTCAAATGAGTTCAATTCAGCATAAGCATACATCGTCAAATTGCGCTCAAGAAAAAATGCACACTACGTTTAGCTAGCTACGAGTAGTACAGAATAACATCTATTTTCTAGATATACACTGCTATTGACAAATATAGCACAAAAATGTTTCAATAATGTTTCAATAATGTTTTGGAAAAAAAAGAATTCATAGTACAAACTGTTGTGAAATATTGAGAAAAACACATCCAAAAACAAAGAGAACTCGTAGTATGTAGTGGAAAGCTAAAAAGTGTCAACGTGCGTTGTTTTACAACATTTCTCTATGAAGAGATACGTTTACAATGAATAGGCGAGGATGCCAATGGAGAATTTACGTGTTTATCTCTTGGGAGCTTTTCGCTTGTATCGCGACGGCGTGCTGCTTACTTCAAAGGATTGGCAGATACGTCATGCTCAACAACTATTTAAACTCTTATTTACTGAGCGTGGTCGTACAGTTGCAACGGACAAAGTGATTGACCTGTTGTGGCCTTATTCTACTGAACATGCACATAAGACGTTGCGCGGTGCTGTCAGTATTTTACGCACCGTTCTTGAACCTACGCGTGAACCGCAAGCCCCTTCACGCTTTGTACCAAGAGGAAGTACCGGCTATACGCTACAACTTCCTGATGACAACTCCGTCCAGGTTGATACACTAGAATTTGAACGGCTATTGGATGCGGCGAGCGAAGGACCAGAAAATCCTGGACGGCACAAACTGTTAGCGTCGGCGTTGCAACTCTACACAGGAGACTATCTTGCTGAAGACGAGCAAGAAAGTTGGACCTTTGTCGAACGTACACGTCTGCGCGAACGCTACTTTACTGCTGCATTGTCGCTTATGGAGATGCAACGTAAGCAGAATTCATACACTGAAGCTATCGCCGTCGGACGCCGTGCTTTGAGTTTCGATACCTGTCGTGAGCCGCTCTATCCTGTTATTATGTATTGTCAGGCAGCTCTCGGCGATACCGTTGGTGCCTTGCAAACATTTGAGCAATGTCGTCAAGAACTGTATCATCGACTCGGCGTCTATCCAGCACCACAGACGCTAGCTTTGCATACAGAACTTTTGCAGAGCAATTTTCATGTCGAACCTGTAGAACACGTATCCTCTAAACGCGCTTCTGCTACGTCGTTGAATCGCGACCCTACCAGACTCCTTTCGGCAACTCAGCATACTACTTCAGGCAAAAAAGGTGTGCAAGGGTCATCATTTGTGGGGCGGAAAGATATTCAGCAAGATTTGATGCATTTCATCGACAACTTTCGTGAAAAGCAAAACCTGCAACAAGAGGCGCGTGTTATCGCCATTGCGGGTGAAGTAGGAACTGGAAAAAGCTTCTTGTTGCGCTCTATACTCAACTATGCACGCTCCAGGCATGTAGCAACGATGACGACTAGCTGCCAGCAAATAGAGCAAGAAATTGTTTTCTCGCCATTGCTATCGCTCATAAAAACACAACTAGCAGAACTTCGTGACAATGAATTGAAGATGCTGCCACATCCTGCTTTGGCTGTATTGGCACACCTTATACCTGAATTACTGCTACGCATGCCAGACCTTGTACCGACATCTCTGCTTAATGCAGAACAAACATACAGCGTTTTCACTACAACCTTTGTTGATATATTTCTTGCTCTAAGCCAGCGCCACCCATTGCTTGTCGCTATAGATGACATGCAATGGATTGATGAAGCATCATTACGCGTGCTACATCGGCTCTCACTGGCGGTAGCGAAAAACAATAGCTTACTCTTGCTGCTATTCCATCGTCCAGAAGATGTGCAAGCCAATGCCCCGTTACAAACCACGATGCTTTCGCTAGGTCGCTGTAACGTCTATGCTATTTTGTCTCTGAAACCATTCAGTAACGACGAGATGCGTGAGTATCTTCATCTGTACAATCTGAAAACTACTCCTCCTTTGGAGCACTGGTATGATGCGACACAAGGCAATCCGCTCTTGCTTGCGGAAACGGTACGCATCTATTTGGACAAGGATGCATCGGACGCTTCCGCTTACAACAGTGATCTTATTGCCACGATGCTGCAATCGCAAAAAATACGTGACATATTTCTTGCGCGTATTGCCCGTTTACCGCAAAAGGCACTTGAGCTGCTAGAATTGGCAGCCGTAATTGTTTGTCCTTTTCCACCTGAGTTACTGAGTTCTCCCCTCTGCTTAGAGGACTGTAAGATGTTAGATATACTTCTGGCACGCCGCTTTTTGCTGACGGTTGATAAGAAAGAGTACGAAGTGTGTCTTGCATTCTCTCATAAGATCATCGCGAAAATTGTCTACACTAATTGTTCGGCCTTAAAACGCTCACAACTCCATCTCCAGATAGCGGAGCGGATGGTAGGCTACTACGCCGAGAACCTCGACGCGCACACGGTGGAGATTGCCTTCCACTATCGTCATGCTGGACCCCAGTATCAACAGCGTGTGCGACATTATGAGATGGGTACAAAAACTCTATAATCAGGACTGTTTCTGTCCGCAATGCATGGTAAACTCTCGATAGTAGTATAAAAAAAGAAGGAGATTACCATGAACGATACTGCTTTAGTTATCATTGACACACAGGTTGGCCTGATTGAGCCTGCTTATAGGGGCAAAGAGGTACTCGATAACATCAACACTTTGCTGGCACGGGCTCGTGACTCACACATGCCTGTTATCTATGTACAGCATGATGGTCCCAAAGGGCATGGTTTAGAGGTCGGCACGGCACGCTGGGCTATTCATCCAGCAATCGCGCCACACGAAGGCGACCTGATTGTCCATAAACGCGCCTCGGATTCTTTTTATGATACAATTCTCAAACGTGAGTTAGAGGCACAGGGCATTAAACATTTGGTTGTTACTGGCGGAGCAACGGAGCTTTGTGTCGATACGACCATTCGCCGCGCTCTTGTTGAGGGATATGATGTGACGCTGGTAGGTGATGCACACACGACAGAAGATTATGATGAAGCCGTTCTAACAGCCGTGCAACGCATCGCCCAACTAAATCACGTCGTAGATGGTTTCAGTGTTGATGAGCGTGAGATTGTTGTGAAGCCGACAAGCGAGGTGAAATTATCATGACAGAATACGTAAACAAAGTCCAATTGCTCGCGGATACACACAAGGGCTATGACGACTTCGAGCAATTGTTATCTACACTAACTGATGAACAGATGACAGCTACAGGTGTGAACGATGCATGGTCAGTGAAAGACAATATCGCGCACCTTGTGGCGTGGCAGCAGCGCACCATCAATCTACTACAAGCGGTGCGAGACAACCGAGAGTTACCCGATCCGACGCCGAATATGAGTGAAGATGAGATTAACGCGATATTTTATCAGCAGTACAAATCGCTCCCACTTGACAAGGTGCTGACTGATTTGCACGCTGTGCAACAACAAACAATCAGTGTCTTGCAAGCGTTGAGCGAAGAGGACTTGAACAGGCCGATTGCGTGGTTAGACAACAGACCTGTCAACCAATGGGTTATAGGCAACAACTATGCACACTATCAGGAACACACTGGCTACATTCAGGCCGCGTTGCAACAACCAAAGAACGTATAGGTGTCCTTCTTATGACAATACAGCTTTCGCGAGAAGAGGCTCGGCTTTTTCTCGCGAACTATCATTTCGCACAAACGGATATTGCGGGCGTCTTTGAGCGGTTAAGTACCGTGCAGTACGACCCGCTCAATCCCGTTGGGCGCAACCCCGATCTCGTCTTCCAGGCACGCGTCCCCAGCTATCGTGTCGATGACTGGCAACATGCTGCTTATACCGAGCGTGTGTTGTACGATTCGTGGGACAAACAGGCATGTCTTGTACCGATTAGCGATTGGTCTCAACGCGTACTTGTGCGTGAACGCTACGAGCCGTATCATGACCGCGAGATATTGAAAAGTCACGCCGTAGAAGCTACTGCCATACTTGCAACTCTCGATGCACGTGGTCCGCTCTCGTCGCTCGAACTCGAAGACCGTACAAGTTATGGTGAACGTGGCTCGTGGTACGGTTCGACGGTCTCCAAGCGAATTTTACGTGCGCTCTGGGTTAGTGGTCGGCTCGTTACGCATCATCGCAAAAGTGGTAGGCACTACTATGACCGTCCAGAGCGCGTCATACCCGCCCAATACTACAACGAACCTCCGCTTCTGGACGAAGACGCCTATCACCGCTGGATTATGACTCGACGCGCCAAAGCGATGGGTCTGCTACGCCCGATGGCCGAGTCTTGCATATGGAGTGCCTGTGGCGACGCCGCAACTCGCAAACGTGCCATCGCCCAACTTGTGGAAGAAGGCATCTTGACTCCGCTCCATATCGAAGGCAAGACATGGACGTATTACGTCCTTACGGATCTATTACCCTTGCTCGGCGAGAAACCGTCAACATCGCGTATGCTATTCCTGGGACCGCTCGATAGCATTCTATGGGACCGCAAAGCCGTCCAGCACATCTTCAACTTTGACTACATGTGGGAAGTCTACAAACCCACCGCACAGCGACGCTGGGGCTACTACGTGCTACCCGTGTTCTACAAAGACCGCTTCGTCGCCAGACTCGACTCACGCCTCGAAAAAGGCACATGGAATATTCTGAACTGGTGGTGGGAACCTGACGTGGTGGTGGATGATGAACTGGAAGAGGCGTTACGGCTTGCAAAAACAGCGTTTTTGTATTATCTAGGGGCGAAAGATGTACGAATGGAAGGTGGAGTTGATATAATAACAACATAAATCATGTCAACCTGGAAGAAAGCATATACCGTGAGCGCATCGACACTACAAAAAATGGGGACTGGCGAGCATCTCTTTCCCTTTCTCCTTGCTGCACTAGAAGCATGCGTAGTGAATATCGTGTGTATTGGGCTGGCAAATTTTGGTTTTCTTGGCTCAACTGATCTCTTATTTCCACTCTGGCTCCCCTTTCTCCTCATTGCAACCGCATGCTGGATGACGCGCTACCCTACACAGCGTATGTTGCATACGTTCCCTGTGTTACAGCAGCAAGAAACTGAAAGATGCTATCCTCAACCTTTACTTACTCTTTTGTTCACGCTAGTACTCATTGAGCTACTCTTCTTTGTCTGTGCAGGAATGTATACTCCATTTGACCTTTCATGGCTCACCAGCGCAACCGCGTTAATGCTACCCGACCTTGTACGAATAGGAGTTTTGCTTGGTGTTGCCGTATTTTTGTGTTGGCGTGGAGTCCAGATTGCACTTTCTCATATGGATACGGACTCTATTGGGCGCAACCTTCGTGTCGTTGTGATGTGTCTGGCTCTTATCATTGTGCAGCGCGTCGTTCAGGAGTTACTTTATTCGGGGCAGATGGCACACGATGATGTTGCTCTGTTCTTTCTGCTCGTGCTTTTCGCCTGTCTGAGTCTTTTTACCTATCCGCTAGCGCAGCGTGTCTATCTCTTTCGCTTCCACACGACAGGCATCCGTGAACCTTTCAAAAGACAAGAGTATGTGTTCTTGTGGACAACCGCCCTTTTCTATTTGCTGGCCCTTGTTGGTCTCTGGTATGTCATTGCCCGTTACAATCACTGGTTTGTACTGGGATCGAAAATAGCTGAACACCCTTCATCAAACGGTCACGAAACACGTTCCCCATTTCCAAAACTATCAATCGAGATGGGTCCAGCAAAAATTATTGCTGAGATACCTGCTACGTCCAAGATTGTGTTTTTCATTTGTGTTGGAGTAATCATCCTTGTATTGCTTGTAAGGGCTATCCGTCGTTGGCTGGCACAATTGCCCGATGATATCCACGAAAGTACATGGTCGTGGCCGCTTTTCTGGAGTCAACTCAAGGCGTTTATCTCTGCATTCCTCGCACGTTTTCTTCCATCCATATCAGAAAGAGAAGAGAAGATTGTGAAGTCTCTGCAAGAAGAGACAATACATAGTGAGACTGCCATACACACGATTCGTGAACTCTATCGTGTGCTGCTACAGCAGGCAAAGCGTGCTGGCTATCCTCGTAATCGTAACGAAACACCAAGCGAGTATTGCACACGTCTCAGCCAAAACTTCCCCTTTGCCGAACCGCAACTCAGCACAATCACGAACGCATATATTGCCACTCGTTATGGGCAATATATGCCCGATGAGGCAGAGATAGTGCGGGTTCGAGATGCGTGGGGGGAGTTGGTAAAGCAGTGGCAGGAAGATACACAAAAATCTATTAGCTCTTGATATAATGTTACTTGTTTTTCATTTTATTCCTGCTTGCCAAGTCTGTCTTATACGTGTTGCCAGAAAAACCCATATTGAAATATTTTAATACGTTGAGTATACTTACTCTCACAGAGAAAATATTCCTTTACAGCTTTTCATGTACTATGGGTGTTAAAGAACGGCGAGGCATACTGTGGGTGAGAGTACAGATGACTTCTTTGAAGGAAAACGTCCCTGGTCAAAAATAAAAGATGAGGTCTTAGGAAACTACATGCAGCCTTATCTTGCAAAATTAAATCGCAAGGGACCACCTATCTTGTTAATAGACGGCTATGCTGGACCTGGTACATTTGAGGATGGTTCTCGTGGCTCACCACTTATTGTGTGTGAGAAAGGAGAGAAAAACGCTAAAGGTAATTACACGGCAATCTTTGTTAACAATAAAAAGAAGTATCATGACCGACTTAAAAAAGAGCTGCAAGAAAGAAGTTTGTCTGCTATAGCAGAAGCTCGTTATGGTGATACTAAACAGCTTCTACAAGAACTTCCCAAAACACTCAGCGATCAATCAGTTTTTCTCTATCTCGATCCATTTGGACCTACAGGGTGTGATTTTGCTCTGTTGGAACCATTCCTCAAAAGAAATTCTCGGTTTAGTACAGAAGTTATGCTTACTCTGAACATGCCAGGAATGCCACGGCTAGCAGCACGCCATGTAAATGATAACAGAAGCCAAGAAGATGAAGATATCAAGCGTAATCGCCTTTGGTTAACAAGGATTTTTGGAGGTGACTATTGGAAAGAAATATTGCTGTCCCAAATTGGAATAAACGAAGATCGGGATTTTCAACTGGTAGAGGCTTACAGCAATAAGCTAGCTCAATATTTACCTTATACTCGTTTTTGTCCTGTACGTGAGAAAACTGGAGGAAGAATAAAATATTTTATTGTTTTTGCTTCGCATCATAAAGACTCATTAGTTTTATTAAACGATATTGCTGCCAAAGCCTACTTTGCAGGAATGCATAAAGCGGATTTAGGAGAAGGCTTGTGGGCAGAAACTGATTGGCGCGAGATGAGAAATATGCATGATTTAGACGAAGTTGTACTGAACACGGTAAGTAAGCATCTAGGAGAGACTAGAAAATCTATTTGGTCTTACATCGTGTTAGCACATTTTATGCATTATCTTGAACCGGAATATCTTGCTTCAGTAAAACGTCTTGTAAAAGGAAATAGGCTGTTTACTCCTAATTTAGGTAAGACAGGACAACTTAACAACGATTGCCAGTTATTCCTGCCTCAATAAAAGTATTAATAATTTACATTGCTATCGCAACGGACAAAGTTTGTGGGAACTCGTCCCATGTACGCCCATCTAGTTCGCGCCCATTCGCTTTTGGAATGCGTCCACCCCATTGCTTGTGGAAGAACGCTACACCTTCGCTTTGGCAGCGATCACGTAGGTATCGTACCCAATCGGGGTCGCAAGGTCTAAAGCCAGGACCACTTTCACCGCCGCTGATGAGCCAATGAATATCGGCTAAGTTCAGTTGGTCGAGCATACCCAAGAGAGGCTCAGCACTGATAAAGCGTACTGCAACAGGCACTTTACGTAGTGCATCGACACGCCAGACGTATGCATTGGTCTCGACAGAAACACCAAGCCAGATATGTGCAGGCCACGATGTTGTTCCTGTGAGCTTATATACCAATTGGGTAATCTTTTCTGTAAGGTCTGTATTAACGAGGCGTGAGGGGCGTTTCGTGAGAACTTGATAAATGTGCTGGTTAGCTTTTATCATTGTCTCGAACACACTAAGAATGAAACTATCCGGTACATCCTTATGAAATAGGTCACTCATCGAGTTGACAAAGATACGTTTGGACTTCTTCCAATTATAAGGTAAATTTAATCGTTCCGGCCACAATTTGAGGTCAAAACCTTGTGTATAGGGATGATTAGGGACACCTCGAAAACGCTCAGCAAAGGTTAACGCATAACAATGATCACAACCTGGACTAACTTTTGTACATCCTGTTATTGGATTCCAGGTTGAATTTGTCCATTCGATAGCAGAATTTTCGCTCATTTTCTTTTTACCCATTTTCTGCGAATAAAATATATACGAACTCTTGTTCTTATTATTACTATTCCAATTATGTCATAACTAATACGGAAAATATAGTGCATGAGATGCTAGAGACCCGATAGTACCTGTAGTTCAAGTACCTTATATTATCTATCCCCTTTTCTAACCTCATACAAAGATAACCGTATGATATAATTAGATGAAATATTTTGAACACAAAAACGTGAGTATATTTGCCTCTCATTCATAGTACAAACAAGCGTTATGCCATGTGGCAGGAGAATAGATTTTTATGCAGTTACTTGGGAAAATTCTTGGCGACCCCAATAAACGAGACCTCAGAGTGATTGATCCGGTGCTAGAAAAAATTAATGCACTTGAACCAGCAATGAAGAAGTTGAGCGACGAGGAACTGGCTGCGAAAACTATGCAGTTTCGTTCGCAACTTTATCTTTACCTCAAGGGTGGTTTGGTTTTAGAAGACGACTTGCTCACTCTCTTTCGTGAAGCACTGAACAGTGTCGAGCCGCTCGCCGTACAGTGTACCGACGCGCACTTACGCACCGCCGTTGCCGAATATCGTCAGGTGATAGAGCAGAGACGCAACCCTGAATATGACTTGCGCGATAATCTGCAGGTGACACTTTCAGAGCTTTTTGAGCGGTCCTATGAGAAGCTTTCGCCCAAGCTCAATATGTTGCGCGTGATAAAGGCGATGGATATTGCCGAGGAGCGACAGGAGTGGCCCGACGAGGCAAGCGATCCGCAGAAGACAACCCTTTCTTTGTTGACAGAGGCCGAGCCAATCTTGAAAGAGATTGATGATGACGAGCTTGCCGAAGCGTTTCAGACAGCATGGGCGGTTTTCGAGGGTGCGCGTGATAGTGCCGCCAGCAAAGATGATGGAGCTGACGAGCGGTTGGAAGACATGCTTGGCAGCATTCTGAAGCAGGTGCAACCGGAGATTGTAGCACTCAAAGCTGAGGCGATGGACAAACGCATACCAGAGCTGGTGAAACGTCTGCGTACTGGTAAGACGCTTGACGAGTTGCTGCCAGAGGCGTTCGCGGTTGTCCGTGAGGCAGGATGGCGTCGTATCAAGATGCGCCATTATGATGTGCAGCTTATCGGCGGCGTTGTGCTACATCAGGGCAAGATTGCCGAGATGCGTACTGGTGAGGGTAAGACGCTCGTCGCAACGTTGCCTGTATACCTGAATGCGCTTAGTGGCAAAGGTGTTCACGTCGTCACCGTCAACGATTATCTCGCACGTCGTGATGCCGAGTGGATGAGCAGTATCTACAAATTCCTTGGTCTTACCGTTGGCATTATCGTCAACGGCGTTGAGCCACAAACGGCAGAGCGACGTGCAGCCTATCAAGCAGATATCACCTACGGTACGAATAACGAATTTGGTTTCGACTATCTGCGCGATAACATGGTGGCCTCGCTCGAACAGGCGGTGCAGCGTGAACTCAACTTTGCCATTGTTGACGAGGTTGACAATATTCTGATTGACGAGGCACGTACACCACTGATCATCTCTGGTCAGGGTCAAGAATCAACTGACCAGTATGTCCAGTTCGCACGTTGGGCACCGCGCCTCAAACCAGAGCTTGACTACACCGTCGAAGAGAAGACGCGCACCGTCATTCTGACTGATGCAGGTATCGAGAAGATCGAGCAACTGGCGGGAGTCGCAAACATCTATGACGAAAACAACCTTGACCTGACACGCTACATGGAGAACGCGATTAAAGCGGAGATCATCTTCAAGCGCGACAAAGATTACATTGTGAGAGACGGCGAGGTGATCATCGTCGATGAGTTCACAGGTCGTCAGATGCAAGGACGCCGTTATAGCGAAGGTCTGCACCAGGCAATCGAGGCCAAAGAGGGCGTTGCGGTGCAGCGTGAGAATCATACACTGGCAACGATCACCTTCCAGAACTTTTTCCGTCTGTATAATAAGCTCGCTGGCATGACTGGTACCGCATTGACCGAGGCCGAAGAGTTCCATAAAATCTACAAGCTGGATGTGATGGTTATTCCGACGCACAAGGAAATGGTACGTAAGGACATGTCTGACCTCATTTATCGCTCTACCCAGGGCAAGTTTAATGCCGTTGTCGAAGAGATCAAAGAGCGACACGAAATAGGCCAGCCTATCCTGGTAGGTACAACCTCGGTCGAGACCTCAGAATATCTCTCTGACCTGCTCGATAGGCAAGGCATTCCGCATCATGTCCTGAACGCCAAACATCATGAACGTGAGGCGCAGATCGTCGCGCAAGCTGGCCGCAGTAATGCGATTACCATAGCCACCAACATGGCGGGTCGTGGTACCGATATTCTGCTTGGTGGCAATCCAGAGGGCTACTTCGAGAGCATCCTACGTACACATGCGGAACACGTCGATTTCATCCGCGAGATGCCGACACGCACGCAAGATGAGCGCGACGAGAAGGAAGAAGCCATTCAGCAGTACCTTGCAGAGATGTCCGAAGCAGAGAAGGATGAACTCTTCCAGCGCAAGGTACTCGAATGTAAAGAAGACCATGACCGCGTTGTGGAGTTGGGCGGTCTACACATCATCGGCACCGAGCGGCACGAGTCGCGCCGCATTGACAACCAGCTACGTGGCCGCGCTGGACGACAGGGCGATCCCGGCTCATCGCGTTTCTTCCTTGCACTTGACGACGAACTGATGCGCCGTTTCGCAGCCGATAGAGTGGCGAAGGTCATGGAGCGTGTCGGCATGGAAGAGGATATGCCACTGGAGAGCCGCCTTGTCTCGAACTTCATTGAGAGCGCACAGACGAAGGTCGAGGGTTACAACTTCGACATTCGTAAAAATGTCGTCGAATATGACGATGTAATTGCTAAACAGCGCGAAGTCATCTATGCTGACCGCCGCGCCGTGCTCGAGCGCGGCGACATGCGCGAACGTATTCTCTCGATGATACGTGCCGAGGTCAGCAAGTTGGTCGATGTTTGTATCCCTGGCAACATGATCACAGAAGAGGAGCAGTTAGAGACGCTCTTCAAGGCAATGGAAGTCTGGGTACATGTGCCCGAAGAGATTGTGCCAGAAAACCTTAACGCGGTACGACGTGAGGATATCAAGCAGAGTCTGCTCACGCTTGTACTCGACCACTATGAACAACGTGATGAAGACTTGAAACGGCAAGCTCTTGAGCAGGGCGTTGAAGATTCTGATCTACTGCGCGACTTCGAGCGTTCCTACCTGCTACAAGTGGTTGACCGTTTGTGGATGGACCACATCGACTCGCTTGATGTGATGCGTGCTGGTATTGGCTTCCGTTCGCTTGGACAACGCGACCCACTGGTTGAGTTCAAAAACGAAGCCTTCCGCATGTTCGATGAACTGAAACAAGCTATTCAGCACTACACCGTTGACGCGCTACTCAAGCTGTTGCGTAACGACCTGACGGTAACGGTGAACAGGCCGGAGCCACAGCGCAAGGCCCCGCGTAATGTGCGTACCAATGCTGATGCGATTGCGAAGGCAAGCGGACAAACAAAGAGCGAAGCCGATGCAAAGGCGAATGCGCGTCGCAATGGTAATACGTCACACAAAAATAACGGTGTGAGCGCAACGTCACGGCCTGCCGCCTCTGGTAGAATTGGGCGTAACGATCCTTGCCCTTGCGGGAGCGGTAAGAAATATAAGAAGTGTCACGGTGCATAACGAAAAGAGATTACTGAGAGAAGCTCGCACTGATAGGTTCCTATCAGTGCGAGCTTCTCTCAGTAATCTCTTTATTATTTATATCCCTCTGTAGGACTACAAGCCTACAAATTTACCGCACTCTTGATTATTCTTGAGGCTAGTGGTATCGTTTGTACAGATTTATTATTAGCAAACAGTCTATGCAACTATGTAAGCAATTGGAATCGTAAACCAGGAGAGATCATGAGTACGCCCCCTCTATCTTCTTATCGCGTCGCCGCTATTCAGTATGAGCCAACGCTGGGGGAGAAGGAAAGCAATGTCGCACATCTTCTGCATTTAGTCGAAGAGGCCGCGACACACGGCGCAAAACTTATCGTTCTTCCTGAGATCGCGACAACAGGCTACTGCTGGCAATCACGTACAGAGATTGCCCCATATGTCGAACCTATTCCTGGTCCGACTACAGACCGTTTTCAACATCTTGCCACCGTTCATTCTTGCTACATTGCTCTGAGCTTACCAGAGGTAGACCCACACACCAACGTATACTATAACAGTATGGTGCTACTCGGCCCAGAAGGGCTTATCGGCACCTATCGCAAGATACACTCATTTATATCAGAGCCACGTTGGGCGCGTGATGGTGATCTTGGCATGCCCGTCTGGGATACGCCACTTGGACGCTTGAGCGGACTGATCTGTATGGACGCTATGTACTTCGAGGCCGCACGTATTCCTGCTCTCCATCAGGCCGATGTGTTGCTCTTCCCCACCAACTGGCTCGATGAAAAGAGTCCCAGTAGCTGGTGGATGGCGCGTGCCTTTGAAAACGGTGTCTACTTCATAGCCGCGAATCGCTATGGTGAAGAACGTGGCGTACAGTTCAGCGGTGGCAGTTGCGTTATCAATCCTGATGGCTCAATCCAGTCATACATAGACAATGGCGAAGGCATTGTGTACGGTGAGGTCGATCTGGCGCGTGCGCGTCAGAAGCGTTGGGGAAGTCAAAGCAATGACGCCAGTGAGGACAGTGGTGATAGACTGGCTGACCGCAGACCGGATGAGTACGCTCTGGTGACGCACAATTCCTATTTATGGGAGCCGTTGCGCTATCACAGTCTGTACGCGCTGGGAGAACTTCCACCGGGACAACTCTCCTGTACAGGCATTATTCAGGCACGATTGCAAGATTTCGCCGCGCAATCTCCACGCGAAGCACTGCAAGTTTTGGGCAGTACTGTGCGTGCCATGATAAAAGATGCTGGACCTGCTCAACCTGATGTGCTAGTTCTGCCTGAATTGATGTTGCCTGGACCTGCTCATACTGTATCGGATTGGAGTGAGCAAGGACTTATTACGCACATGCATGATGGCGCAATTCTGGTACCAGGACCGGAGACGGATGTATTAGTTGCGCTTGCCGACGAGCTGCAAATCAGTATGGTGCTTGGCGTTGCTGAACGTGACATCAGTAATAGTCACACTGCATATTACAATACTGTGTTGCTCATTGATCCGGGAGGAGTGTACGGAAAATATCGTAAAGTTCATCTGACACAGCATGATCGCTTGTGGGCACAGGCAGGTACTGGGAGTTTTCCTGTGTTCGACGCGCCTGCAGGCCGTATCGGATTGGCGACAGGTTACGATGTGTTGTTTCCAGAAACATTGCGTATCCTTGCCGGTCAGGGAGCCGATCTTGTGTGCGCTCCTGCCTTGCTCAATTTCCCCGACCCTATTGGTTTAGCACCTACAACCATTCCTCATAAATTGATTGTCGGCCCCGATGAGTATGACCCTGCCCACTACCTGATCTGGCGTGTGCGTGCGGCTGAACACAATGTCTACCTGGCACTGGCAAACTGGCATGGTCATTATGGTGGTATACGTGCAAATGGACAAAGCGGTATCTTCGCCCCACTTGCCGTTACCTATCCCTGGTCAGAGGTGGTTGTCGATGAGGATGAGACGCTCCTTACCATGATGACAATAGATACGCGTGAGCAACGTACAGGACGGCGCACAACTCAATCTCTTACCTATAGCCCCGGTGATATGGTAGGCTCGCTGACAGGTGAACTAGCCTATGACATACTGGATAGTATCCCCGGCAACGTCGTGCGAAGTAAACCCATGCTGCGAAAACGTCAACCATTCTGGTATCTCGATCTGGTGCGCTCCGACCGTTCGTAGAAGCAGGGATGCAAGGGGCAGCCGCCCCTTGCCTGGGGTCTGGGGAGGCTGCCCCAGCTTTCTCTCCCACTCGCCGCCGTAGGCGGCGAGTCTACAAACAAAGTTTAACGTACTTATAATAGCCAATTTCGATATAGACGCAACAAACTAACCCTTGTTTGCGTCCTATATTATAGGATAAGATGTACTACCCTTTTTTATTATCATAGTTATGTATATGGGCATTAGCGGGGGAGTAAGCCTTGCTCGATATTCAAATTAAAAATACCTCATCTGGACGGAAACACGATACTACTAGCTGGGCAACGGTCAACACTGATACATTGAATACGCGACAGAAGCGGCGTTTTCAAAAACATAAAGATGCTGTAACTGCCTACTTTACTACAGATGCATCTCTCGACGAGATAGCAGAAAACTATACTATTTCTGAGTCCAGTATACTCTCGATGGTCAAGAAGTGTTTGATGCAGCATGCCGATGGGCAGGTATGGGGTTTTCGTGCCCTTCTGCCAGGTGCAAAAGTTATCGATCATCCCTCTTCTGCCGTACACGAAACGGCTCCTACACAGGAAACAGAAACGCACAATCTATGTCTCGACGAGTGTGAGCAAGAGGATGATGAGACTACGGAGAAACGTCTTGCGCTGGTGAGTGCGGAGCCGATGAAGATACCCACGATTCTCAGTTCGCCCGACACACCGCGCCCCGCGTTCGATGACGATGAGGAAACCAACGTAGAGCAGGTGAGAGAAAAATGGGAATTCATAGCAGTACGAACTGTCCCTGCTGTGAAGGTAAAAGTGCTTGCTGAACTGCTATCCGAGGTGGCAATTTCTACAATGGCGTTCGTGTTGCCAGAGAATACTGATAGTCTGTCGATGTATACGCGCAAACAGAGTAGCGGTAAAACGGGACCACAGCGGCGACTGGTACACAAACGAAGAGTCCACGATACGCTGGTGCAAACGCGGCAACGGCAGGGCCTCTATCGTGCCTTGAGTTTTGCCCTTGTCGCATTGGTCTTGCTTGGCGTCCTGGTTCCACTGGGGACAGGACTTGCCGCCTATAGCGTCTATACTGATGTACGCGGTGTGGCATTGGATGGTGTCAATCACCTGTTAAACGTCAAGAATCTGCTCTCCATTTCAAAAAGCGATCCAATGGCGGCACTCGATGTGAAAAAACTGCAACAGGCACAGACCGAGTTCAAACTAGCGCAGGCCGATTTCGTCCAGTTGCAAGCCCTAACCGAACGACCCGACATTCTGGCAACGGTGCAGGATTTTTCTTCTGATTACGCCAGTAAATTGATTATGGCACAACATCTTGTGCATGTCGCACTTGATGTAACAAAGATGGGACAAGAGGTCTGTAGTGTCGCTATTATGGGTGCTGGCCTCATTCATAGTTCGCCGCTCTCTAATGGAGCTACAAAACCTCTGCTTAGTGTCGCCGATATTGCCTCGATTGACGGTGCGATTGTCCACGCCCTCTACTACATAAACGATATTCATGTGCAGATGAGCCAGGTCAATATGAAAGATGTGCCGATCAGCGATAAGCAGAAGGTACAACTCACCAGTATTTTAGCGCAACTGCCCAGAGTGCAGGACCTGTTAACGCAAGGTCAAAGTCTGGTCGGTCTCGTCTCCTGGTTGCTCGGTGTGGGTCAACAACGCAGATTCTTGGTGCAGACGCTTGACCGCGCAGAACTTCGCCCTAGCGGTGGCTTTACCGGACAATACGGCGTGCTGCAAATTCAAGATGGACGTATGGCACCCTTTGGTCTCCGTGATGTTGCTCTGCTCGACTACGCTGGTAACGGCGTAGAACTTGGACGCTCCGCACCAGCAGCGTATAGTAGTTGGATGAACTTTGGCAACTGGGGGCTGCGCGACTCGAATCTCTCTGGCGATTATCCTACAACGGCGCGTATGAGTATGCAGGTGTTTCAAGATGAGGGCGGCGGTCCCGTGGATGGCGATATCTCGTTCACACCCACCTTTATTGGACATATCCTCGATGTAACGGGACCTATCCGTGTCGCGGAATACAACGAGACGATTACTTCTAAAAACCTGGAAGATAAACTCCATTACTATCAGCAGAACTACAATGCCATTGCCGTTGAGCATCAAAAGAGTAATGATAGTAGCCATGCCGCACGTAAAGCCTTTACCTCGCTGGTTGGCAAGATGCTGCTTGACCGCCTGCGTCACTTGTCAACAAAACAACTGCTTACAATCATCAAAGGGGCGGTGAAAGATATTCAGTCGCACGATCTGGAAATCTACTTCACCGATCCGCAGGCGGAGCAGTGGCTCGTCGATCACAACTATGCTGACGCGACAGACAGTTTTTCTAAGCAAGATGGTTTCGCGGTTGTGCAGGCGAATATCAGTATTAGTAAAGCCAGTCAATTCGTGCATACAACCGAGCATGACGATATAGTGCTAGACGCTCAAGGTGGTGCGACACACAATTTGACCATCACGCTGAACTATCAGCAGACGGGGCAGGTTTATGGCTTCGATACCTACGCCGATTATATCCGTGTCTATGCACCAGCGAACGCGCAGTTTCTCTCTGGTGATGGCTTTGATACAGGGCAAGCATTGTGCAATCCCACACCTGTAACACCTCCTGGAAAAGGTGGTACGCCTATTCCGGGGAGCAGTACACCCTCCACTGGATGTAGCCAGTATAACAACTACTTTCCCAGTGACGCACGGTCCTGTCCCGATGGTAACTACGCTCTTGGTGATCGTGGTTTTAAGCAGCCATGGACGGTTGATAGCCTCGGTGCCCCAACCAACCTTAACAGTGACCTGTCAGGACACATGATGTGGGGGGGCCTAACCGAGACACCGAAAAATTGTATCTCGTACATCACCGTTTCATGGTATGTACCTCATGCTGTAAAGAATGTCGCGGGACAACCTCCCTATGCTCTTCTGGTAGGGAAGCAAGGTGGCTATATTCCCTCTGTGGAACTCACCGTCGATACGAAAGCGATAAAAGGTTTGAAGCCATATTCCGTCAAAAGCAATTTAAGTACCGATATCGTATTTGCACTCCCCGCACGAAAGTAGATAATACATAGAAAACGAAGCGGCAAAACAGGCTGTTTTGCCGCTTCGTTTTCTATGTATGCATGACTAATTGTCCAGCGCGTTTGCCGAGAATGATACCGGGAAGTACACCGAGGGCACCGAGACCATCAATGGACAGGGCGTTTTTGCCCAGTGTGTGTAGTTCGGGAATCATATCTGCCGTAACGTTCAGGTCCACCCCCCATGTATATGATGGCACTTGACCTGCCAATTCTGGCAACCAGTGTCGTGCCGCAGCCGCCAGTCGCTTATAATAGGTTGCATCGTGCCGCGTTACCTGTGCGCGTCCATAGCGGCCACCGCTCACCGTAAGGCGTCCATTACCGGGTCTAAAGTCGGCGTAGGTATAGGGGGCAGCATCCCAGAACAGGGGAAAAGTATTGGGTAACTCTATATCAAAGGACAGTGCATAGATACGTGCATTCGGCTCTATCGTAGGACCAGTAGCGCGAATCAGTCCCTGTGTTTTAAGCATTTGTCCATCTGCAAGCGTCAGTTGCCATATATAATCCTCGCCAGTTGTCGTCTCTTGATACTTGACGACACTGGCCTGTCCTACAAGCTCTACTCCTGCATTCCGCGCCCGATGAGCAAGATAGGCCAGCAATGTAAGCGGTTGAATACGTCCCTCGTCGGGAAGCCATAGCGCACCAACAACCGTGCTTATATCAAGACGACCCAGTGTTGCCTCGGCAACCTGCCTCGGCGTCCACATCTCCGCGTGCAAACCTGCCGCAACACGTACTCTTGCCTCACGAGCCAGCTTTCTTGCCGCGTTTTGACTTTCAGCGAGACTGATCGCGCCCGTAAGACGTGCCTTGAGAATACTTCCTGGTTGCGATGCCTCTTTAACCAGTGAGAGTAGCACCTGTGTTGTTTCGGGCCAGAACGCTGCACCAGGGCTATCGGTTGGCAGGTCAGCGATATGCATATTCACGCCTGCACTTAAAATACCAGCGTTTCTGCCAGTTGCACCATAGCCTAACATCTCCTCACGCTCGAGTAGCACAACACTTGCTCCCGTTGCCCGCGCACTGATTGCCGCACTCAAGCCAGCGACTCCACCACCAACGACAACAACATCATAGGTTTGTGAACGTAGGCTTTCTAAGGGTGTAAGTGTCAATGCCGAGGAAACATCAGGTGATAGGTCATGCCACCAGGGGATGGATGTATGAGGATTATGAGTGTGTTCTTGTGTGAGCTTGGATACACGGCCTGGCATAAATGCTCCTTCTCTTGTTGTATATCTCAAGCATAGGTTGTAGCTGGCTCTGCTGTCAAGAGGCAGCGTAGTGCAAAGAGAGCCAGGAGAAAAAATCTCTCCTGGCTCTCTTTACTTTACTATGTGAACTTTACGGTCGATTTGGAAAACGACGAATCTTGCTATGTGAGTTTTGTGGGCCTTGAGGTGGTGGCTGTCTCTGTGTACGCATACGTCGCCGCGTTGCGAGGTAATGCTTGCGATCTTTGAGTTCCTCGGACAGCCAGCTAAACAGGAGGATTGTACCTATTACGAGTACGCACAGGGCGAAGAAGATCAGGAACATTCCCGCAGGTTCTAACCACGACGCATCCAGTGAATGGAGCAGAATTGGAGTAGCCTGATAGACGAACACCATGATGCATAGAACACCACCAGTCCACCAGAGCAGTTTGGCAAATTGTTTAAGCTGGTCCATAGAGCAATTCTCCTTTCGGTTGTACTCAGTCAAACAGTGCGAAGAGAGTACGACGCCTACAGGCTGGAAAGCACAAGGGACGCATTAGAGGGTAGCATTATGCGGCAAAATCAGGTGGACAAGTTACAGTACCTAGAGCATCATGTAAGCGTTTATAACCTTGACTCAGCAGTGAAGCGTGTTGGCTCCGTAGCTTCTTGTCGTGAGGGAGTTCGTAGTTGTATTCGCGCATCTCGACTCCAACTTCTTGCATTGCACGATCCAGCGGAGTTGGCTCCTCCTCGTTGAAGTCCATTATATTTGCCAAATCGGTCAGAATCGCAAGGCGCGTCTTACCAGGTAGGCTATTGACAGCCTCTGATATGATAAGCATATCGTGGTAGAGGCTTAGGTATTCTAAGACAAAACTCGCTGGATCGCTGCACTCTGGCGTGTCGTTCGTTAAGTTAGAGAAAGCTTCGGTGTCGAGCGACCCAGAGAATCTCTTATTCTTACGCTGCAGGTCGAGGATGTAATGGTTGGCGCAGCTTTTGCAAAATGCCTCGAAGTTCTCGATGGCAGGAGCATCGTGTTTCTCGGCGAAGGTAAGGGCACGAAGATAGGTTTCTTGTAGTACGTCTTCTGCAAGTTCTGCCTCTCCTCCCATCGTATGGAAGGTGGAGTAGATGTATAAGCAGTTTTTGATGTACGGGTAGAGTCTGTTGCTAAGCTGGTACCACTGTTCAATTGTCACTGGCATGCTTTTCTGCGCGGAAGAGGCCGCAGAATGAGTGGACTTATTCATAGAAACCTCCTATCAGAAACGTCCGGCATAGAAAACTTAATGGGTACCTGAAATATGATTGCCTTTGTCTTACTTATAGGGTTCCTTGATCTGGTATTTCCTACAATCCCTTCACGCTTCGGAAAAATATCTGAGATAGTATCATTTTAGTTCACATTGTCTCACTCTGTAGTTTAAGAATACAAGGTATTTTAATATTTGTCAATACTATACACGAGTATTTTTAACTCATTCTCAAAAGAGCTTTTCATTTCGTGAAATTTGATCGTTCAAAACGGAACATAGCAGAAGAAATAATGATTTGCTATAATCAAATGTAATTATTGCTGTACGTTGTAATATACAAAAATGTCGAAATGCAGAGAATTCGTACTTAAAACTGTATGAAATGTGACCTCTTAGGGGTGTACATAGCAAGTAATATATGCTATGATACCTCGGTAATAGAAAATCTCGGCCTACTATACATTTTCCAGGAGTTGCTTATGAACGTGCAGCATGAAGATATTAGAAGATATCTCGAAAAGGCAAATGCTCAAAAGCGTGTGCAAGAAGATATGAAACGTGCCAGGGAAGAAGCGACTGTGACAATTGGTCGCGCCTCTGAGTTGTTTGGTTTCAGCGAGAGCCAGCTTCGCGACTGGGAAATGAGAAAATTGCTTCAACCCCGCCGTTCCAAAGAAAATAAAGGCCAGCGTTTATATGATATTACCGAACTAGATAAACTGGCCCTGCTCAAAGAGCTTATGAAGCAAGGTGATTATTCACTTAGCAATATTCCATTAGATATTGATAAAATATGGCAATCCATTTCTCTGTCATCCAATAACCATATACAAACTGAGCAAGCAACTACTCCACACCGTTCGATAGACACGCGTATAGAAGAGGCAAATGAAAAAGACTTCTGGCAGTACTATATAGCTCAGACGCTGCGTATAGCCCTCAATCTTATTTGTGAAGATGTTCCTGCAACTATTGCTGGTATTATTCTGCCACTTGAAAGAACAGAGAATGCTTTAGCAGATTGGAATCCACAAGAGCTATCTAAACTTGGTCCATGTCTCATTGGCTGGCGCGACCAGGATCGTTCTTTCTACACCTTCTATGAGGAAAATCCCTCCTTCGATGTTGCAAGCGACTTTCGTGTGCGTGGCCTATTCGCTGACGGCAAGGAGGAAGAGCCAGCGGATCGCACCTTCGTTGTACTGCAGCGAAAAGTCAGAAATCTCATGCTTCCAGTGGAAGTAGTTGATGCAGTACGCCGATTGTTGAAGCCGATTTACAACGATATCCCACGCTGGTTGTCATTATTCAAAGATGGCCCCCGTGATATGGTCTACTCGACATCAGTTCTCAGAGGAATAAACGACGTTGACTCATTGCTGACATTCCTGGCAAAGCGCGTCATTCATCTAGGTGGAAAAAATGCTGATGGGAGCGACCGTTGGAAATTTAGCTGTATCCTTCTGCCAGAAAATTCTAATGCCCTGCTACAAATGCGTACTCTCATAGTGCAAGCTCAGAGCAAACGCTCCCCATATAGTATCGGAAAGACATTTGTTTCTCCTAATGCAAATTTCCTTAGCTTGAGCCAACGTGCCTCACAAAGTATTCATATGTTGTTTCGTTCTCCCATCTCTAAAGAGGATACAGCCGTTACTTTTCAAGATGAGGAATCGCCAATCAAATCTGCCATCGCTATGCCTATTGGAGGAGAGCGTGATGCACCACTGGGAGTACTCTATATTGTTTCTGAGCAGGAAAATGCGTTTGGCAAAGAGTACCAGCGCGTATTGCGCTTTATGGGACGCATTATCTCAGAACTGCTCTTGCTGGTACAGATTCGTGCACAGAGCGAAGAACGGTTACGTGATATTATCACAGAACCCCGTCAAGTGAATCGAACACTAGCAGGTTATAACTCAGAAAATAGGCTTATCGGCGATATAGAGGAACTATTAAAGAAGATCAATGCTACGAATAATCCTCATGTAGAGGGGCAAACAGCCTTCATCTCATTGGATATTGATGACCTGACAGATATTCTTAGCGGATACGACAGTTCTATAGCAATTAACCTCAGCAAAATACTTGGTGACCGTGTTCGTGAGCAGTTGAAGTTTGTTCCTAATGAGAATGGCTATCAAATATATCATGCCTATTCAGATCGCTTCTATGTAAAGTTGGATAACATGTCACTTCAAGCAGTGAGAGAAACCACTGCTAAGTTACAGAAAGACTTACGCGGAAATTATCGTGTGCCACTCATACCTGCATCTGTTGACAAATCTAAGAGGAAAGATGTACCCATAGAAAATATCAAATTGCGTTTTGGTGTACTGTGGTATCCGCACGAGAAGCTTTTTACCATATTAAGTAAATATTCAGAGGAAACACGGATTGCCGATGTAAGATCAACAATTCTCGGTTTTCTTGATAGCTCTCTTAATACGGGTAAACAAAGGGGTGGCGACTGTATTATATCTTTCTATCCAAAGGAACCTCCTAAGTTTGAACGCGGACGATTTGATCTTTGGTCTCCCTCTAAAATTGAAGATTGAATTCTCTAAGGGAGAGAACAACTAGGAAAACTGGGTCTGAGAATTTTCAATGGTTATCTTTTGCTCCTAGATACGTTCTTGCTGGTATAATCTGTAGATTTTAAGACTACAGAACTCTTATACAAAATATTGTTCACGGTACATTGTGACCAATTGTTAGAAGTTGAGAAGTGCGTTTTATGTGTGTAAAAGTTTTTCTACTAGGACTTCCAGGCAGTGGTAAAACTGCTGCTGCTCACTATATCTCAATGATTGCAAGAGATAGGGGCTACACAGTTAAGGATTTCAATGATTACAACATTCTTCGCGAAAAGTTTGAAAATGCAACCGATAGAAAGCAATTCAGCCCTGCAGAGAATGGTAGTTTTCATGTACTTGATTATACTGTCTTAGACACATCTTTACAGGAGATTGAACAGCAAATACTACAGAAGACATTATCTGATAAAGAAATGGTTATTATTGAGTTTGCAAGGAATAATTATCTTCATGCATTACAGAAATTTTCTGCACTCTTTTTAAGAAACAGCTATTTTTTATTTATTGATGCAGAAGATACAACTTGCCGAGAACGTGTTTACACACGGTATACACATTATTTGTCGAGTGATGACCATTTTGTCTCTGATGAAACCTTTGATAAACACTATGATAGGGGACGAGATTACCACATTCTTCCTGATATTAATAGGATATGTGATAGTAACGAGATACGTTATGATTTAGATGTACGGAAAATTGCCATAATTAACAATAGTCAATCAACATCCATTGACGAATTTTACTCGAAAACTGAGCAAATTGCCCTTTTAATGATTGAGCAAAAAGATATAGTGTTGCAAGAAGATGAAGTTTTTTTATGTAACTAGTGACTTTGCTTTTGTTAAGGTACATAAAATTGAATATTTGAAAGACGAAATTTCCATCTCCTATCTGTAGAGAATATCTTGTCATACTTCGATACGAGGGAAAGATAGAGGTTAACATGCTGGATATAACATGTTAACCTCTATCTTTCCCTCTTTTTGAAATTTAACACTAACGTAAAAAGACGTGTTATAATACACAAGATTGCGTCTTTTTGTATTTACATGTTTCTTAGTGCCTCTTTTTGTCATGAATGGATAGATGCATGACAGCGAAGATATTTTTATTGGGGCGGCCTGGGAGCGGAAAATCAACTACTGCTAAGTATATCGGAGAAGCAGCTTTAGAAAAGAATGGATGGCAACTCCCTCGTTTTAACGACCATCCGATTTTAGAGCAAATGCTTAAAGAGGGCGATAAACGAATTATACTGGATGGTGCTGGTTTTATGGTTACTGATGATACCGCTTTTGAAGACGCTCTAAAGCAGTTAAATGTGGATGTTAATGAACACCTACAACATGTTCAACAAGGTAAGGTTGTCGTAATAGAGTTTGCTCGTAGCAATTATGTACGGGCCATAAAACAGTTTTCAGAAAACGTGATAGATGATGCCTGCTTCATTTGTATAAATACAGATATTGCCGTCTGTATTGATCGTATTACTAAGCGTACCAACTCTCAGCTAGATATGGATGACCATCCTATTTCAGAAGAGGCAATGAACACTCATTATGGAGATCAGCAATTTCCCTCGAAAAACGATGTAAGTAATATTTGGATTTTGGACAATCAAGGTAGTTGGGAGGATTTCCTCAATGAGGTTGATCCTATAATTAACAAAATATTGAAAAAGGTTTGACCCCGTGTGATACAGTATGAGAGACATGCCGACACATATAGCACCAGCATTTTACATGACCTCAACGCATAGGGAGCGAGGACGAGAGAGTGGCATCAATACGAACCCCTTTTGATAAGCTGACACCTATTTATCCACATCAACGCATTACGTTGGAAACGGGAGCAACTCCGATTGCTCCTCGTGTGATAGACTTGTTTGTGCCAATTGGCTTTGGGCAGCGTGCGTTGATTGTGGCACCACCACAGGCAGGCAAGACGACAATTCTGCGCCAGATCGCCGCATCCATCATCAAGAACTATTCACAGTCCAGCCTCTTTCTGTGTCTCGTCGATGAGCGACCAGAGGAAGTGACGGAGTGGCGGACAGAGGTGCAGGGAGCGAACGTCAAGTTGTATGCATCGAGCTTCGATCAGGCTTCGGGTAAGCATGGCCGCATCGTCGAGCAGGCTCTACAGGAGGCGAAACGACAGGTGGAGCAGGGGCGCGACGTAATTATACTCCTCGACTCGCTCACACGCCTTGCACGCGCCCACAACCTCAATAGCGATATGTGGAGCAATCCACGTGGAGGCGGACGCACGATGTCCGGTGGTGTCGATGCACAGGCGTTGGAGATCGGGCGCCGCGTCTTCGGCTGTGCGCGTACTTTGGAAGAGGGTGGCAGCCTGACAATCATCGCCAGTTGCCTTGTCGAAACGGGCAGCCGCCTCGATGAGGTAGTGTACGAAGAGTTCAAGAGTACTGGTAACTTAGAGGTACGTCTTTCAAGAGAACTCGCGGAACGTCGCATCTTTCCCGCCATCGACCTGATGTCTTCCAGTACCCGCCAGGAAGAACGCTTGCTCTCGCCCGACGAGCTACATGCTATGTCAATTGTGCGTCGCCGTATGGCCGATCTACCACGTCGTGATGGTGCCGAGCAGGTTGTACACTTATTTGAGAAAACCAACAACAATGCCCATCTCGTCGAAGCCATCGTCAAGCAAGCGTGATATATAGAGATACAACAAGATGCCACGTTCGGACATGCCCGAACATGGCATCTTGTTGTATCTCTACGCCGCTTTCTCCTGGAAGCGGAAGAAGCGCAACGCAATCAGGAAGCATATCACTCCGTAGCCGAGCAATCCGATAATATCAGGCACCGCCGACTCAAACCCTTTGCCATAAATCATGATCGCGTTCAACCCCTCCATTGCCCACGCCGTGATACCGATTTTCGCGATCTGTTGCATCCATGTTGGCTCAAGGAAGAGCGGCCACCACGCGCCACCGATAGCGGCGGTGATAAGCGTGACCAGCGTGACAATCGGGTTGAGTTGACGCCGTGTCTTGACGACAGAGACCAGCAGGATGCCGAGACCAGTTGTAGCGAAGCTGGTTCCAATCAACAGCAGTATCAGCGCAGGCCATGATGCTACATCGAGATGGAAGACGAGATTGCCGATGGTGAACAACACCGCAAGCTGTAACAATGTCAGAATGAACTGCGCTAACACCTTGCCACCAAGCAGCGAATATTTCTGGATTGGTGCGATTAAGAGGCGACGGAATGTACCATCTTCTTTCTCCTGTAGGATGGTGGCAGCTACTGCGTTGAGACCAAAGAGTGCGAAGAACACCGCGTACCCCGGCACCGTCTGATCGAAGGTATTGGTCTTTGGAGCTTGTCCCGCCGGCAGTGACTGGACCTGTGCATTTTGTGCCGCCACTGCACTTGCGTTGCCCACGTTCTTCGCGATAGTCGCTGTATCAATCGTTTGCTGGGAGCAATGATTGCCAGGAACGTTACATACTTTGTAGACCTGACTTACCGCCGAACTGCCCGCGTACTGTGCGCTTACCAATTGATTGACAATGCTACTGACAAGGTTCTGCACAATCGCCACACGCGCGTCACTGCTGTTTGGTAAGGAGTACACTTTGACGAGATTTTCCGTCGTTTTTGTACTCACCGATGTTTTAATGAGCGTATCAGTTGTGCCAGCGGGGATAACGACACCTGCATCAACGTTGCTATCCTTTACCTGTTGCGTAACCTTATCCGCCGAATTATATGCATTGACGGTAATTTTCAGGTTACTTTTGTCGATCTTAAGCGCGTCAACCACCGCTTTTCCTACGTAACCATTGTCCTGATTATTGATTGCAACCGTGATAGCGATTTGCGAGGAACTATTTGTGAAGCCACCAAAGGCCGCTCCAATCACCGCTATCAAGGCAAGAGGAACAACGAGCAATAGCAAGAACGAGCTTCTGTCTTTCAGCACCTGCAACAGGTCTTTTTTTGCGATATACCAGAGTATTTTCATGAACCTATCCCTTTTCTCATGATGATATTACTAGTCGCGAAGCGTTTTTCCGGTAAGTTGGATGAACAATTCTTGCAGTCCGTGTGGGCGTTGTACCTCGCGTTGCTGATCGCGTAATGCCAGCAGTTGATCGAGCGTGCCCATTGCGATAATGCGTCCCTCGTCCATAATGGCGATGTGGTTGCACAACCGTTCAGCCTCTTCCATGTAATGTGTTGTGTACAGAACGGTGGTACCTGCATCGCGTATCTGCTCAATAGTATCGAAGATGTTTTCGCGTGACTGTGGATCGACGCCGACGGTTGGCTCATCCATCATCAGGAACGCGGGCTGGTGCATCATAGCTATAGCCATGTTGATGCGGCGTTGCATGCCACCGGAGAACGTCTTGATAGCCTCTTTGCGTCGGTCGTAGAGCCCGACAAAGTGCAATACTTCATCGGCACGTGTGCGGCGTTCTTTTGCTGGGAGACCATAGATTTCGCCAAAGAACTCAAGGTTCTCCAACGAGGTCAGGTCTTTATACAGCGCAATTTCTTGTGGCACAACGCCAATCATGCGCTTCGCCTTGCGTGGTTCTCGCTTGACCGATACATCGCCGATCAACGTATCGCCCGCTGTCGGCTCCAGATAGCCGCACATCATATTGATGGTGGTACTTTTGCCAGCCCCATTCGGACCAAGTAACCCAAAAATCTCACCCTTGCCAATGGTAAACGAGACATCCTTGACCGCCTCATGCTTGCCAAAGGTCTTGACGAGATTCTGTACATTTACCTCGGTATCCGCCCCATTCTGTAGCCTATGAATGGGACCAGTTTTTGTTATGTCCTGTGTTGCATCTTGCATGGTCTCTATTCCTTCTCTCATTGTATAGACGATGAATAATTACGTTGTGTTGAGAGTATAGGTTATGAGCAATTCAACTGTAAGTATCGGAAGGCACATCTTATCGTGGCAGGTATGGTGACGAAAGTCATGTATATAGGTTATAATAGGGCATGTACGAGAGAACACAGTTCTGAGGAAATGGAGAGGAGCAGCTATGCGTTGTCCTTATTGCGGAGGTTTGAACTCCGAGCGAGCTAGTTTTTGCGCCCAATGTGGGCGTGATCTGCCACATGCACAAACGAATACCCGTCAACAACCAGCGCAACAACCCTATCAACCACCGCGTCAGCAACTTCCACAGTCGCAACGCCCACCATATCAACCGACACAACATCCCTTCCCAACACAGGGTGCGACGCGTCCTGCTCTACCAGCCTATCAGCCACAGCACCTGCCTGTTGCAGTTCCACCGCGCCAGGCACCTGTACAGCAACCGATGCGTACTCCAGGCACACCACCTTCACAACAACAGGTTGTAGAGACGCCTGCGAACTTTCCGCCGCACACAATGGCGCATCTCAAGGCACTTCAGGACGAGGCCGTACCATATACATTGCTTGATGAAGCGGTCGTCGATGGCCGTAAGAAAATAATTTGCATTGCCTACCGTCGTTGTGCCCCCTGGCAGCAGATTGCGACACTGCTGAAGGCGTTTAACGAGCAACCAGCACAAGCATTTGCAACGGTGATTGTGCAAGGTAGCGTGGAGCGTGAGACGACGCCCTATGAATTTTCCAATGGGCAGCTACGTTTCGACCGCAACGTTCGGTTAGGAAGTCAGACTATGAATCGCTACCAGATCGAAACGGGCAATGGTTTCGAGAGTGACTCAATACGTATCGTATTGTCGGAATGAGAAATAATCTGTGGAAGCGGTAGAGCTTATCAAAAAGAAGCGTGATGGTCACGCGCTAACTACAGCAGAGATTGAGGAGTGTATCGACGCATACATGCGCGGCGAGATACCCGATTACCAGATGTCGGCTTTATTGATGGCGATCTACTGGCGTGGCATGTCAGCACGCGAGACCAGCGATCTTACTCTTGCTGTGATGCATTCAGGTGAAGAACTGCATGCACGCGACATTATCACGCCCGTTGTGGATAAACATAGTACGGGTGGCGTCGGTGACAAGGTGACGCTCGCGGTTGCTCCACTTGTCGCCGCCTGTGGTGTTGCGGTCGGCAAAATGACCGGACGCGGGCTTGGGCATACTGGTGGCACCGTTGACAAACTAGAATCGGTTACTGGTTTTCGTGCCGAACTGCCGCGTCGCACGTTTATAGACATACTTACACACCATCATCTGGTGATTGCAGGTCAATCGTCGGACCTTGCACCGGCGGACGGCAAAATGTATGCTTTGCGTGATGTCACAGGCACAATTGAAAGCATTCCGCTCATAGCGGCAAGTATCATGAGCAAAAAGCTGGCAATTGGTGCTTCGCACCTGCTCCTGGATGTCAAGGTTGGTGAGGGTGCCTTTATGAAAACGCTAGAGCAGGCACGCGCACTAGCAAGCGCGATGGTCGATATCGGACGTGCCGCTAACATGCACACCGTCGCCGCGATTACCGCAATGGAGCAACCACTGGGGAATGCGGTCGGCAACGCCTTGGAGTTGCGCGAGGCTATCGCTATTTTGCATGGCAATGGACCGCACGATGTATCTGAGCTATGCTTTCACGAGGCCGCCGAACTATTGCTAATGACTGGTCATGCCAGGAGTTCCATGGAAGCAGAAGCAAGCGTGCAATATGCTGTATCTTCCGGCGAGGCAGTTGCAAAACTAGCCGAGGTAATCGCTGCACAAGGTGGCGATGCACGCCAAATAGAGCAACCGAGCCTGTTGCCCGAAGCTCCTGTGCAGAAGATGCTCACCAGTCCACGTAGTGGCTATATCGCTGGCATTCATTCTGAACAGATTGGGCTGGCGAGTATGCACCTCGGCGCAGGACGCTTCAAGAAGGGCGAGCAGATCGACCATAGTACAGGTCTACTCTTGCAGGCCAAAGTAGGGGACTACCTGCATATAGGCGACCCCTTGCTAGAGATACATGCACGGACAGCACAGGAGGCCGACATCATTCAAGACACGTTGCTTGCCTGCTATCAGTGGAGCGAAGAATCTGTAGCGGTGCAATCGTTGATCTACGATGTGATTCGCCCGTAAATCCCGTAGGGGCTATAATTTATTAAGCCCCTTATCCGAACGTGGATGGCGACGAGGGCGTAATAAATTATAGCCCCTACGGTAATGTCAATTCCCAAAAGTCTGACGTAGGTTGGCTGGGATCACTGGCACCTCTTAGTAGGAAGGCATGACCATTGCCATCGCTTGTGCCACTGCCGAAGACAGAACCGCCAGTAGGTAGATTGGGTTCATGTGTCCAGTGCAAGGTATTGATATCGACGAGCCATACCTGATTTGAGCCATCATTATGATTGGCGTCATAGCCGCCTATGACTGCAATCTGCCCAGGCTGCACAACACAACTCATCGCTCCACTAAGCGCAACAGGTGCGTTTGTGGCTGATTGCGCCCAAGCATCTGTGCCGACATTATAGGTGTATATCGCGTTTGTTTGCCCATGCTGACCCGTATCCGTTGCTCCTCCGATCAGCATAATTCCTGCATCACGATTGGCAAGTACAGCGTAGCCCAGCCCTACTGGAAGTGGAGCCAGCACATGCCATTGACCTGTTGTGCTATCGTAGCGATACCAACCCGTTCCTGCCTGTTGACCATCGCCACTGTGCAAAAAGCCCTGTGTGATATAGAGATGCCCTTTGGTGTCCGCGATAATACTTCCACCAAAGCCCAGCGTAACTCCCGACGGTGGCACAATCTTTTGAACCGTATCCGTTACAGGATTGTATACATAGAGCAGTGAGGTAACGGCATAAGTATTTGTCGAGTAGCCAACTGTATAGAACAAGCGGCCCGACGCATCGACTGCAACTGCGTTGTTGACCATACCAGGAAATTGTGTGTTCGACGATGTTTCCCACTGCTCTGCCGCGATATCATAGCGGTAGAGATGACGGTCATAGTGTGGCGATGCCTTTGAACCACGATATCCCCCGCTGACATAGAGATAGGCACGTCCCTGTACCTGTACATACGCTGCTGTGTTGTCCGCTAGTGCTGCCGGAAGCGAAGGTAAACGCTGCCACGAGCCAGGCGTTGTTGCTGATGTAGTTGCGGCGGCGGGTCGTGTTGGTGTGGAATATGGTTGTTGTGTCGTGATTTTCTGCGGCCCTTGTGTGCTGGTTGACGGGTGGTGGGTAGTACGCACAAAAATAAGGAGCGATGTCAGTATTACACAGAGTACCAGTACGACAAAAAAGCTGGTGCGAATAAAGCGTCGTGCATTGAAGCTTGCAGGTTGGATACGTTTAGGTGGCTCTACATCTGACGTAATGGGTAAGCTAACCTGTGAAAGTTCAAGTGACACACGCTGGTCCAGGCTCTCGTCAACGGTGGCTAGTTCGCTTTCTAAATCCTCCCCCCCTATGCGACTGCGCCTCATCTCATGTAACACTTCACGTATCTTTTGTCTCTGTATCGGGTCTAGCGGATTGATGTGTGTAGGGTCCTGCTTATATGCCATCTCTTCCGTTTGCTCTCTCCGAGTTGTGGTCGTATTGTTTGGCTCTTCGGGAGTAAGGGTAGCAGTGTATGAAGTGGTATTTTGCTCGTTTTGTAGCTCTATCGCTTGCTGTAGCATGACGCGTTGCTGATAGGTAGAGCGTTCTTCGATGGTATATGCCCGCTCTAATGCCAGAAAGAAGGTGTGCGCGGATTGAAAGCGATACATCGGCTCTGTACGTGTAGCCAGCGTGATAAGGCCACCAAGCACCGCCGACAATGCTGGAGCACCTTTCCCGACTGTATCCATCGGTGATGTTGCTTTGCCATTGGTTGGCATTGGACGCTGACCACTCACCATTTCATAGAGCAAGATACCGAGACTGTACAGGTCCGAACGGCCATCCGTTTGTCCTTCAGTCAGATATTGTTCCGGTGAGGCATAGCCGGGGGAGCCGAAATCGGTCGTGTCGTTGTTCTGTCCTTCTTTGAAATAGCGTGCAATACCAAAATCGACTAGCATCAGCGTTCCCTCCGGTGTGATGAGAACGTTGGATGGTTTGAGATCACGGTAGATAATTGGTGGCGTCTGTTTATGTAGATAATCGAATACATCGCACAGTTGTAGTGCGAAATTCAAAGCCTCAAGCGGTGGTAATGGACCCTGTTGTCGTAGGTAGGCGGATAGCGTTTGCCCTGGTATATAGTCCATGACCATATACCAGTAACCGTCCTCGAAAAAGTAATCGTAGAGCGAGGGAAGCGCCGGATGATGCATGCGGGCGAGAAACAAAGCCTCACGTAAAAAACGATCTGTATGTACGCCACCACTACCAGGAAATTCCTGTGTCGCGAGTGCGGCTGGCAGATCGTCACCCTGTAATAGATAATCGAGCGCGGCAAGCGCATTTTCTGGCAGCAACTGATCCGCCCGTGCCTGTTTGATTGCCACCGGCACCGTGAGTTCACTATGGGCAGCAAGGTACACCTTGCCCATACCACCGTATCCAATAACGCGATGTATATAATATTCATCGTCGCAGAGCATCTTACCTACTAGATTCTCTTGCTCTGTTTTCTGTTTACTCTGTACATATACCATAGTAGTGTTATTTCTATTCTTTCTGCACGCCAATGGGTAGCTGTAGTAACGTTGCAACCGTCTTTTGTAATTCGCGAGTATCGAACGGTTTGCACAATCCGCTCGAAACGTTCTTCAGGCGGCGTGTCCAGGATATTGAGCGCATAGAGAGCGGCTATACGTTCTTGTTCATCATGAGGCAAGGGAACGAGTGGCGACATTATCTGTTTCTCCTGCTGTCAGGGTATGTTTTCTCGTCTGTAGTCCTGCACTGGCTAAAAAAATTTCTTATATACATCATCTGGTACTGTACGGCCTTGTTTGTGTCGATGTATCTACTTTCATTCTACATAGTCCGCCAAAACGTCCTCTGATCACTACAACCCTGTAACCTATAGTGCGTAGATAGAACAGTTGCAGCAAATGGTATTTATGCAAATGAATAGATAGACACGGAAGGACATGCCAGCACAATGCAAGAACAGCAAAACTATGGTGGCTATACAGGTAATCCCCAGTATGATGGTCCGCCGCTACAACAGCAACAGCAGTATGGTACACCACCACAACAAGGTCAGAGTGTGCCACCTCCCGTCGGGAATATGTATGATGACGACTTTGTAGATGCCTTCGCGCAGCGTCTCTCACAGCGCATGGCACAAGGGCCACGTGGCAAACTCTATCCACAGGGCATGAGCCGCGACAAGGCATCACCAGCGCAGAAGCTCTCACTTGCAATTGTGTCAGTGGTAATGCTTGTGCCACTCAGCGGCATTTGTATCGGGTTGATTGGAGTATCGCATCTATGGTTCGTTGGGCTTGCGGCATTAGGAATCATCTGTTTGACGATCTTTCTCATCAATGCTGTATTCGCCGAAAAAGGGTAAAAATGGACACAATGCAATGAGCAAGCAGGAATGCTCGCTCATTGCATTGTGTCTGAATGGATAACTTAATGTACGAGTTCGATTTCGCTCTTGAGCGACACAAGGGCGTTGTTGAGTTGCAAGACCTGCTCTTGCATGGCCTCGGTTTTTTTCTGTTCGGCGCGTACAAAGCGCGTGTAGGGTGCGATAGAGTCTTGTACTCGCATCAGCGCGTTGCCGAGTTCCTTCTTGAATTGCTCTTGCATGGCTGTGTGAAGACGAATACGTAGCTCTTCCATTTTGGTGTTGAAGTCCTCTTTGGCACGCTTACGGCGTGCTGGAATGATGTAGAGTCCCAGACCAAGCAAGGCAACACCCGCTAGTATGCCTGTAATATCGGCAACAACGGCTGTGCCTGCGAAGGCGACAATAGCGGCTCCGAGACCGATACCACCAGCACCTGCGACGGCTGCCTGAGCTACCGCACTCCGCATATTTTGTGATAGCTCGATGGCCTCGGCCTGCCTATCGTAGGTCTGTACGACGCTTGCGGCTGTTCGTGCCACTGATTGCAGTAGCGTGCGGCGGTTGTAATCGAATTGTCTTGTTACCGAGCCAATCATCTCGTCGTCGCGGCGCACGCTCACCTGACGGCGGCGGTCCAGATACTCCATCACATCTTGCCACAGGCGATGCTCGTGTTGCACCAGCCAGTCAATGAGGTCCTGTACGGCGTGGTCGATGCGTCCTGCGCTATCGCCGATCACGTCGCGGTCGAACTCCTCACGGATGCGCTCGCCTTGCACCAAATCGAAAATACGTCCCAGGCGAATGGTTTCATCGAAGAAGCGATCACCACGTCCACGCATATCCAGGATGATATTTTCGATCTCACTCAGGCGATGCGTGAAATTTATCTCCATGTCCTCGCGGTGTAGACGTAATTGCTCCTCAATCGAGCCAACCGTTCGCGCATCTTCCGCCAATAGCTCAGCGCGTTGCTGTACAAAAGAATGTGTCTCGCTCAGCAAGCGTTGCATTACACCGAGAGGGCTAAGCAGCTTGAGGCGAATACGCTCTGCCTCGTCCAACGTGTGAAACAGGTAGTCTTCGAGCTTGCCGAAGCGACTGCTTTCCCACAGGCCCAGCGCGTCACGACCGACAGCGCTCAGAGCGCGTTGGGCTAGTAGTGCTGAGACTGGAAAAATTTCGGGTTGGAAGCCAAGCAGGTTTTTACAGTTGTCGCGCACAAAGGCCATGACCTCTTCGAGGGCGGCAGGAGTACGGAGCATATCAATCTTGTTGAGAATGACAATGACCTTTTTGCCCCATGTACGGATGCGCTCCATGAACATGCGCTCGCTCTGCGTAAATGGACGGTCAACCGAGGTGATGAACAGGATAAGATCGCTACGCGGCACAAACTCTTCCGTCAGGCGTTCATGTTCGCGCAGCACGGCATTGACGCCAGGAGTATCGACGATGCTGATATCGCGCAAAAATTCTGCTGGATTATCAATCTCTAACACATTCTGCTCGACCTGATGCTGCACATTCTGCTCACCATAGCGCACAACCGTCACCTGATGTGTGGTTGGAATCACGCCCTCTTCCAAAACCTCGCTGTGCAATAGTGCATTGATACAGGCCGACTTTCCCGCATTGAACTCACCCACAACTACAAGTAGAAAAAGATCGTCAAGGGCGTTCGTGACCTGCCGTAACGTGGTCGCGTAGGCATCTGCACCCTCGAACCCGACGAGACACGCCTGAAGCTGGCTGGCGATGCGTCGCTCCTCTTGCAATAGGCGGCGTTGCTGATTTTGTAAAATGGCCTGTGTCATAACGTTTTGTACCCTCTCTTTGCTCTAGTTATAATACGAGAGAGAGGGGATAAAAGTTATCATATATACATCACGGTTTTGAAAACAAATCTCTTGGGGTATCATATGGCACGATGACTTTGAGCGCATCAGGAGCCACACAAAAATCAACAGGTGGGAAGCCGCGCGTTGTGCTGCCTGCGGAGTCGCCATCAATTTGCATGGCAACACGGCGACGTGTGCGTATCTTAATGTCTTTACATGTCTCATATTGTACCCAGTTACGACGCTGCTTACGGCGCAAAAGAAAATCTATCGCGATAGCAATGCGTCCAAAAGCGTTTTGCTTGCGGAGAATACATACGTCCAATCGCCCATCATCACACTTTGCCTGCCATGTATATTTAATCGCGCCTGCGTACAATTGTGTGTTCCCAATAATGATTTGCAGTGCGGTTGTGCGAAAGGTGCGCTCACCAATTTGAATCACGACGCGGAAACTTGGATAACCGAGACCAAGCCATGTACCAACAAAGAAGTAGCCGAGTACGCCAAAGCGTTTCACCGATTTCTTCTCGACTGTGCTCGTTACCTCACCATCCAGACCAATGCCAGCCATCAGCAGGAAATAGCGATCACCTGTTTGGCCGAGGTCGATACGTCGTGTGCGACCGTACAGCAATACCTCGCGTGCCCCTGCATTGTCCAATGGAATGCCTGTCTCGCGTGCCCACACATTAACAGTGCCGCTTGGCAGAACACCTAACGCGGTATCGCTATTTGCCAATTCTTGAATAACCTCGTTAATAGTGCCATCACCACCAACAGCTACGACAACCGAGATGTGTTGCTCGACGGCCTCATATGTGATCTTCTTTGCATCGCCCGCTACCTCCGTCAAGCGTAGTTCGGCCTGCCAACCTGCTTTTTGCAAATAGGCAACCGTCTCCTCGATCTGTTGTTTATTCTGGGTATAGCTCCCAGACGTGGGATTTGCAATAATGATCGCTGTTGTTTGCGTAGCCGATGAAGATGGTTCTACCTCTAGCTCTTTTAGTATCTCTTCCTGCATTGTTGTCCTTTGCCAATTACATAACCGTTTATTTTGGTACGTGACGATGTAATATATAGTTGCAGAGGTAGCTAATTTGGCAACGATCAGGTGAACGGGCGAACGCAAGGGACGATACTGGTCAAATAAGACGAATGCCATAAAACTACCAAAGGGCGACCACAAGGGTCGCACCCTACTATATACGTTCTACAGCACTAGCACGTTTTGTATAGTAGGGTGCGACCCTTGTGGTCGCCCGTCCATTCTTGTGGTCGCTCGTTTCCAATTTAATCCACACGCGGCACACGGGCCAGAATTTCGGCAACGACTTCGTAGTTGATGGTACCAAGCCGTTCCGCAATCTGTTCTGCTGTGAGGATCGTATCACCCTGTTGCCCGATCAACACCACCTCGTCGCCTATGCGTACCTGTGGAATGTCGGTCACGTCAACCATGCATTGGTCCATGCAGACGCGCCCAAGTAGCGGTGCCTCCTGTCCGTGAATGAGAACTGACCCCCAGTTATGCGGACTACGGCGGAAACCATCGGCGTAACCGACTGGCAACACGGCGACCTGTGTAGGACGCCCGGTTGTGAAGGTGCAGCCGTAGCTGATACACTCACCTGCTGGCACCAATTTGACCTGTGCGACCAGCGTCTTGAAGGCCAATGCGGGCCGAAATCCTGCTGGCACACGTACCTCTGTCGAAGGGTCTAGCCCATAGATTGCGATGCCAGGACGCACCATATCGAAACGTGCCTCTGGCAAACTCAGTGTCGCGGCACTATTCGAGGCATGTACAAGCGGTGGGCGCAACCCTTGCTCGTCGAGTACAAGCAAGACGTGCTTGAAGCGTTCTAATTGCAGGCGTGAATGGGTTTTATCAAGTGTATCTGCCAGCGCGAAATGGGTGTAGAGTCCCTCCAGCACCAGCCCCGGCAGTGCCTGTATCTCTCGCACCAGTGCGACGATATCGTCCAATTGTTCCTCGCGTATGCCGAGGCGACCCATGCCCGTATCGACCTTGACATGGACCTTGACCGTTTTAGCGAGGGCGAGTGTTGCGCGTGAAAGTGCCTGTGCTGACTCACTGTTGTACAGCGTCACCGTCACGTCTTGGTGTACCGCCTCGCGCATCTGCCACAGAGGAACATAGCCAAAGACAAGAATAGGTGCGGTAATGCCACCTTCGCGTAGTGGTGTTGCTTCACTCAAGGTTGCCACGCCGAGCATCGAAGCTCCATTGCGAAGCGTTGTACGTGCCACCTTCAATGCTCCATGCCCATAAGCATCAGCCTTGAGGCTAATCAGCACCTGCACGTCTGCCCCTACTATTGACTTGATACGGCGGGTATTGTTCGCAATCGCATTCAGGTCGATCTCCACCCACGTCGGTCGCTCGGCACGCGCCACCACAATTTGTTTCCATCCCGGCGACTGCCGTACCAACTGCTCTGACACAGCCCACGGTTCTGCCATCAGCAATTCGGTCACGCGCTCCATCCGCGTTGCCTCGGAGCCTTTGATAAGGATAAGCTGCCTGTGCTGTCGAGCATGTTTCGTGTGTACAGGCAGTTGACGCGCTGCCTGTGCCGCATCCTCGTGGGTCGAGGTTATGATAACATGCGAGGCATGTAAGCCAGCATGTAGGGCTGCATCAGCAATTAGAGTAGCTCGTTCACCTTTTGTAATCAAGTAATCGACGCAATGTGCTGCCTCGCTTCCTACCAGACGATGTGCCTCTTCCTCATACGCTCCAAGACTCAACATATCACCGAGGATAGCGACACGCTGGCCTGCTGGTAATAACTTGAGTGTTTGTAGTGCTGCGATCATTGAGGCAGGAGCAGCATTATGCGTATCGTCAAGTAATGTCGCGTCGGCAACGCCTGGTAGCGGTGCGAGTCTTCCTGGCAGCGGCTGCACCTCTTTCAGTGCCTGTGCGATTTCGTCAATGCTCATACCGACGTGCCGTCCAACTGCATACGCTGCCAGCATCGTTTGTACGTGATGTTCTCCCACCAGTGCTGATACTAGCGTCGTCGTGGAAACGGTGGCCGTCTCTATGTCCATTGTGATGAGCGAAAATTGTGTTCCGTTCAAACTCACATGAATATTCTCCACTGGTGGTGGTGCTTCGTCCTTTGTGAAACCAGGCATGTTGTGTACGATATAGGGATAGCGTGCGACATTATGTGGACGTGCGGTTGCATGATGCAGCAACATATCGTAGATAGCCTGGTTGTAATTATTATAGAAGAAGGTGCTCCCTTCAGGCAGACAGGTGAGCAGCGTTCCTAGCTCGTCTGCTAGTCGCTCAAGCGTGCCGAAATATTGTAGTTGTGCAGGGCTAATATGAGTCAACACGCCAATTTGTGGGCGTGTAATGCGACAGAGGTCGGCAATCTCACCTGGATGATCACACCCGAATTCTAGTACCGCGTATTGATGCTGTGGCTCCAGACGACCCAATGAAAGCGGAATGCCCAGCAGGTCGTTATAGTTTTGCCAGCTTCTAAATGTGGCAAACTTGCTGTCAAGCACCGTCGCAATCGCCTCTTTGGTGCTGGTCTTGCCCACGCTCCCTGTGACCGCTATCACCGTTGGGTGCCATTCTTGCAGAATAAAGCTGGCGTAGTGTTGTAGTGCGAGGCGTGTATCCTCGACAACAACTGTCGTGATCTCAAGCTGTTCGAGCTGTTGCTGTATCTCTTCCGCCAGCCCGTTAAAGATATGCGACTCTACCATAAGGCCAGCTGCTCCACTCCGCAGTGCATTGAGCAGGTACGTATGTCCATCGCTGCGCTCTCCACGTACCGCCACGAATAGCTCCCCCGGCACAATCTGGCGTGTATCGTGACTGAATGCTGGGAATGTCGTCTGTTTACCAGGAAAGCGTAAGGTTCCCTGTGTTGCCTTGAGAAGAAGGTCGAGATAAATCATGAGTGTGTTACTCCGTCCAGAGCAATTTGATACGTTGTGTGAAACCGCCACGTTCGCTACGTCGCCGCTCTTGTTCTGCTTTTACCATGTCTACTGTAATATTGCTGTGTTGCATCAACGTGTCGATTACTTCATACAGGTATGCTAATTCTTTGATGAGTTCGTATTGGGTGTCAGCCTGCACGACCTCCTGTGCCTCTTCAACCAGCTTTTGTCGCAATGCCTGTTGAAACTCAACTTCGGTCATTATTTCCGTCTTACATGTGTCTCCATGTTGCTGAATGATATCAGGTATATGATCGCGCACAAGTTTGTTGTATCTCTTCTGCATAGCCGACCTTTCAACCGATGGTAATACGTCGTTGTGTAATAGCAAGGAGACCGCAAGGGTCTTCCTCAATACCATTCAAATAAAGTTCTTGATATTTTATTTCAACGGTATTGGGGTCTCCCTGTCCTATTTTCGGTCCTCCGGTGTCATCGCGAAAATCAATGTGCTACGCAACTCGTCAGAGGGGGTCTGCGCGTCATTGCGTTTCAACCCTTCCTGGACAAAGCCCATTCTTCGTGCGACGTTTGCACTACGCTCATTTCTTGCATCACAACGGATTTCGACACGGTTGGCGTGCAGATGCGTGAAAAGATAGTCCGTGTACAACTTTACGGTTTCAGTCATATAGCCATGTCCCGTTGCGGAGACACGCAACCAGTAGCCAATCTCGAAGTAGCCAATCTCCCAGTTGTGCGGATGCAGACCGCTTCCGCCGACGAAAAGTCCACTGGTAGTATTCCAGAGGCTAAAATTCATGTCTTCGCGCAACAGGGTTTTTGCCTGCTGATGAATAATCCAATCGCGGCTCTCCTCGACCGATTGATGAGCATCTGCAAAAGGAAGCCACGGACGAATATGGTCGCGCGACTCATCGACCGCTTCAAAGAGTGCCTGTGCATCCTCTTCACGATAGGGACGTATTGTCACCCGCTCGCCCTTCAGTTCTGTAAAGAGCGGAATGAGTGTATGATATTTTTCGACGCTCATAGAGAAGACCTCCTGCGAAACTAGCGAGCCAATACGTATTGCATGCTCCCGACATGCTGCACCATCCCTTTTAGTTCCATCATCACAAGTGTCGAGGACACCACGTTCGCTTCTAATGCTGTCTGACGCGTCAGTTCGTCGATGTGGCACGGCTCCAGGTTCAAATACTTGAGCAAAGCTTGCTCTTCTGGATTATCGGGCAGTATGGCTTGCATGGTTTTGCGCGTCTCTTCGGGATGTGGAAAGGTGTGAATGTTCAGTTGCTCTAAAATATCGCGTGTAGTGGTAACTGGATGTGCTCCATCCTGTATCAATTTATTCACCCCAGCACTGGCGGGCGAGAAGATGCCTCCTGGTACCGCGAACACCTCGCGCCCCTGATTGAGTGCTGAATTTGCCGTGATGATTGCACCAGAGGTTGGTGGTGCCTCGGTAATCAGCACGCCGAGCGATAAGGCGGAGATAATGTGATTGCGTGCTGGAAAGTTGCCTGCGTCTGGACGAACGCCTAACGGGAAGGTGCTGAGTAGGGCACCTTGCCCGGACTCGACAATACGTTTGGCGAGGTTGTAGTTTCCAGGCGGATAGATGGTATCCAAACCGCTTGCCAGCACCGCAATCGTGCGTCCACCTGCGTCAAGTGCCGCTGTATGTGCCACCGTATCGACGCCGAGGGCCAGGCCACTGATTATCGTCATACGACCCTGCGCGAGGTCTGTAGCGAAACGCTCAGTCACCTGACGGCCATACGTACTCATCTTGCGCGTACCAACGATGCCGATGGAGAAGCGACGGTCATCTTCAGTGAAGGTGCCATAGACATAGAGTACTGGTGGTGCGTATTCGATTTTTCTGAGTAAAGGTGGATAGGTGTCATCTTTCCAGGTGATGACCTGGATATGCTTCTTTTCCAGTATCTCTAACTCGTGCTGTGGTGTCACGCTGCGACGGTGCGCGATGAGCTTGGCAATTGTTTTCTGATCCAGTCCAGCCTCTACCAGATACTTGCTCTCGGCCTGCCACGTCGCTGTGATGTCACCAGCGAAAAAATCAAGCAGCTTTTTGAAGCGTATAGGGCCGATACCGGGGAAGCGACTGAATGCAACCCAGTGGGCTAGTTCATCTAATGTCAACGCGTCTGATGGGTAGTAGGGCGTTGGCAGATCGAACACGACATTATTTTGTATCTTTCTCTGCATAAAAATCAATCCTGTGGAGCCTGCTTTGGGGGCGGCTGGCTCATGTATTCTTGTCCGGGGGGGTGTGGCGTATGTTCCTGATGCGCCTGATAGTGTCGGGGATCGGTGTAGGGTAGCGGCGAGTCGTTATATGGAATTGGTGCAATGGTCATGTCGCCATACGACTCGAATGGCATAGTGGGATGCTGTTGTTGCGACTGCTGCGTTGGTTGTGGATACTGCTGATAGAGTGATCGAGAGACATACGGTGGGAACGTTGAGGACAGGATACGCTGTGCCTCTTGTAGTGCTATCTCGCGCTGTCGCTTACGTCGTTGATAGACAAACGCTCCTGACACGCCCACAAGTGGAAGAATAATGAGCAACAAGCCTAGCAAAACCAGTAGCGGCGTAATGGTGTCACTCGTTACGGGATTTGTGAGGGTATTCCCCGATGATTGTGGCGTCGATTGTGGCATATCTGCCGCTGTAAGGACCGATGATTGATTTAGTTGGACACGCCATTGGTTTTCCAGGTGTATCTGGTCCTCGCCCAATGCCTGCTTCAGGTCGTTGTTAAATTCATTCTGTTTGCCGTTCATCAGCGAGATAAGCGTTGCCATTTTTGTCTGACCGAAGGTCGTATACATATAACCGATGAGATTCCAGCTTTGAGCATACGCGAGATAGGCTGTATTAGCATTTGCGGGAAAGTTATATGAAATTTCGCTCAGACGTAAGAGCGCATGAGTCGCGAGAGCCTGTTTGAAGCTTTGTAGCATTTCAGGTTCGTGATAGCTCTGGTTGTACACCGCCAGTCCTTCATCGAACCAAAGGGGGGCAAGGACGCCTTGTTCAGTTAACTGATGAAAGACAAGATGCGTTAACTCATGCGGCATATCGCGTACTAGCGTGGCTGCATTTGGGCTATCAACAACAATAGACGCTTCATTGAGCGGCGGAAAAGCAATGCCTCCTACCCACTCATGCACATCTGGTGGCAGTGAACCATGAAAATCGTTAGAGGTTTGATACACCCACAGGTTGATGGGATGAAGCAACGAACCACCAAGATTATTGCTAATGCGTTTCACGTTATCAATAGCCTGACTGAGTACAATCTGTCCAAAATCTGCTGCTTGACCATACCAGTGTACCTCTACCTGTCCCTGTGTAAGATTCTGCCAGTCAAAGCGATTATCAATAACGGTGATGGTGTGCTGGTCTTGTGTGTGCCAGTGGTTGGCGTTATCGTGAAATTGCCATTTGTAGTTTATAGGTGTGCCGGGGTAGACGAAATTGCTCCCACTCGTATCTTCGTGCCATGTAAGTGTAAGCGCCCTTTGTGGGGTGGTGACAGCAACATCGCGCTCTACCTCCATATAACGTGGCTTGTTGGATGAAAGAATAAGCGTTGCCTGCGAAATTGCGCTCGCTGTATCCTGTACCGTTACCTGAAAATCTATTCCTTTAGGAAAGGTTTCGGTCGCTGTCTGGGTGGTGATGCTAATTGGATCGCTTGCAGCGAGTGTATGGGGTATAAAAAGCGTCGTTGAAAAAAAGCTAGCACAAAAAAAAGCTATGACTATTGATACCAGAGAGATGCGCCGCGAGAACATAGAATAGGTCCCTTCCAGCAGTAGAGTATGCACAAACAGTATTGTACACGATGTGGTGTGGCTTTGCTAGTCTTTTTTGATGAGTACCATTGCATCACCCGAATGGGTGGTTGGGTTAACAGGTTTCGTCTAATCCGTTACGATACATAAGACAAAGCTTAAAAATGTGAAGAGATATAGTAAATGTTGGAATGGTGCGGAGTGAAGAGAGGGTATATGTCTCAATTTGTAGGTCATGTTGCTAGGGTAGGCATGGTGGTCGAAAGCGATTCTGCTAAAAACTATCTCTACGGCTCGTTCTCTTTCATATAACATATGAAGAGGCGAGAGTGGACGAGAGGTGGTATTTTTGCAATTTAAGAAATATTATGAAGGACATAGTGCTATGAGCAACAATTGGCGACCTGACAATAATCAGGGACAGGAAAATGTGGCTCCTCGTTCGGGGAACATGCTACGTGAATATAATCAACGACAAAATCACCAGCAGAACCCACCGCCGCCACGTTCTCAAGCGCAACAGGCTTCACCAATATATCAAAATCAATATTCGCCAGTGCAGAATTACGGTCCACCGCCCCAACAACAGGGGCGAGAGCCATATGTGCCGCAGACGCCTCATGGTCCTCACGGCCAGCAAGGGCAACCGCAGCAATGGGCAACGAACGCTATGCAGAAGGTGCGGCAGTGGTCCGGCAAGATAGCCGCTCAGCACGCACAGCCCTATGGACAGCCAGAGCCGCCGATGGTTTTGCGCCGCACACCACAAACACCTTTACCTACCACTCTCACTTCTCCGCGAGCAAGACGTTGGAAGCGTTCACGTACTATACGTATCGCTATGCAGATGCGCCACCGTCGTAGCCGCTGGAGTATGCAGGGACCGAATGGTGGACGGGTGGGTGTTGGTATTTTAATTGCTGTACTCGCACTGTTGCTCATTATCACATCCTCGACCAGTGCCTATGCCTATAGTTACTATCAGAGCCAGTTGCCGCATGTACAAAGCCTTGCCAGCCAGCATGTAGAGCAGACAACGCGCATCTATGACCGCAACGGTATCCTGCTAGGCGACCTATTTGATCCTAATGGTGTCGGTCGTCGTACACCCATTCAGTATAAAGACATGCCACAGGTGATGAAAGATGCCATGATCGCGGCAGAAGACAAGACCTTCTGGACAAACTCCGGCGTAGACCCATTAGCTATCGTTCGTGCCGCAACTGGCAACTTTCAATCTCAAGGCGTACAGGGTGGTGCTAGTACACTAACACAACAACTGATCAAAAATCTGACGCACGATACACAGCAGACCGCCGACCGTAAACTGACAGAGGCAACACTTGCTATAGGCTTGACACAGCAATATCCCAAGTGGAAAATCATGGAGATGTATTTCAACGTTTCCCCTTTTGGTACGTTGGACCTCGGCGTCGAAGCGGCAGCGGAAGAATACTTTCACCTGCAACGCACCTGTGACGCGACCTTTCATTGTGTCCCCGGTATCTCGAAGCTCGAGTACAACCAGAATGGCAAGCTTGATCCTGCGCTGGGCCTTGCACGAGCCGCACTACTTGCTGGTATGCCACAAAGTCCTGTAAGTTATGATCCTACCAATGGCAAAAGTGCGCGTACACGTGCCTTCTTCCGTCAGGATGAAGTACTGCACAACATGCTGAACGCAGGAATGTCGGTCGATGGACAACCCATCACTGAGGCTATGATTCAACAGGCCGAGACCCTGACCGCGAAAATGACCTTTACACGTTATAGGCAGCAAATTAAAGCACACCACTTCTTTGATTGGGTAGCACAACAACTCATCGTCAAGTTAGGCAATGGCGACGAGGCCGCAGGCGTGATTGCGCTCTATACAGGTGGCTTCAATATCCGTACCACGATTGACGCGAACCTGGAAGACTACGTTGAGAAGGCCATAGACCGTCACCTCAACCAGTTGGAGTACCAGCCTTTTCCATATCCTGCTCACTACGGTATAATTAGCCGTGACAACAATGTGCATAATTCGGCAGCAGTGGTGCTGAACGCAAAGACGGGCGAAATACTTGCGATGGATGGCAGTGCCGATTATAACGCAACAACTGATAAGGAGATCAGTGGACAATTCAACTCTGCCACTGATGCCTTGCGCTCCCCTGGCTCTGCCTGGAAGCCGATTGTTTACGCTACTGCCTTCCAGATGGGTTGGTATCCAGGTATTGTGCTACCAGACTTCAAAACGTACTTTCCCAATAATGGAACTAATGATGTTGCAGGTGCGTATATTCCTACCGATTATGGACACACATATAGTAATACTAATAGTTCAGTTCATTTAGCTACCGCCGATTCTCGTAACATCCCAGCAGTAAAGGCACTAGAGTTTGCTGGTATTGACAATGTTGCCAATACCGCGAGACGATTTGGCATCACCGACCTGGACAAAGATATTGCTATAGACAACAAAACTAATGGTCACCACAATACCAAAGTTAGCGAGAAAACGCAGCTTTCTTTTGCGCTTGGTACAGAGGGCGTATCGCTTCTGCAAATGACAGGTGCCTATCAGGTATTCGCTAATCAAGGGATGCGTGTCCCACCGCAAAGCATTCTCGATATATGGGATAACTACGGGCACGATCTGTATCACTATGATACTGCTCATCCTCCCACAATTCGTGTTATCAGCTCCCAAATTGCTTACCTGATGACATCGGTACTTGCCGACGAGCCAGCACGTGCTGCAGAGTTCCTGGATGACCACGTTCTATCGTTTAACGACTGGGACCCAACGTATCAGGTCCATCAGGTAGCGGCGAAAACAGGTACAACTGAAGACTTTGTAGATAACTGGACGATGGGTTATACGTCGAATGTGGTCGTTGGTGTGTGGTCTGGTAACGCTGATAACACTCCTTTGATTGATAGCGTTGGTATCACCGGTGCCGCTCCAATCTGGCATAGTATTATCGAGCGTGTGAGTGGCAAGCCATGCGATCCAGCCAGCCCCACCTTCGATGGCGTGGCCTGTGGTGCCTTCAACGCAGCCGCATACAACTTCATGCCGGGCGCCTTCCCTGCACCCGCTGGTATCCACCAAGCCATAACCTCCAGTGTAAATGGTTTAAGAGGTGGTGGTAACGTTGACTGGATGCTCGATGGCGAGGACCCGACGATCTAAGCTGATACCTTTCTTGCCAATGTGCAAGGGAAGTATCGCCGCTAGCGGCGATACTTCCCTTGCACATTGGCCTTTTATCCCCTTGACAATCCCCCTCTTCGAGTGCTATTCTGTATTTGCAGTCTCATGGTGAGACTGCTAGCAATCAGAGTTGACAAACGTTGTATCATCTTTTTAAGGCTTAGGTGTCTTAAATAAGAGGACAACGGGAGACGGCACGAGGTACATTCAATGACACCGCTAAGCCAGCGCAAGCAGCAAATTTTGCGTGCTCTGGTTCAAGAGTATATTCTCACTGCCACTCCTATTGCGTCTGATACCCTTGTACGGAAGTACGGCTTACAATTTAGCTCTGCAACGGTTCGCCACGAGTTGGCTGGCTTGGAAGAGGCAAATCTGATCTTCCAGCCACATACTTCGGCGGGACGTGTGCCTACCGACCTGGGATATCGCTATTTTGTCGAGCATCTCATGGGAGAGTCGGCACTGTCGATGGATGAGCAAAGGCTTATACGTCACCAGTTCTATCAGGTACAGGATCAGTTAGACCAGTGGGTGAGGCTTACCGCGTCGGTAATGGCACGCTTGTTACATAGTGCCGCTGTGATGACGCAACCGCGTTCCGCTGAGGGACGCCTTAAACACTTTGAGGTTCTTTCGGTGACAGAGCTTTCAGCATATGTCGTGCTGGTTCTCATGGATGGCACCGTGAAGCAACAGCGCTTGTTGCTCGACGCGCCCATTCAACAGGAAGAGCTAAGTGATATAGCCGCGCATCTGAATAAAGTATTGCAGAATAAAAATGCCAGCGAGATGAACACACTGCTCAAGCAGCAAGACCTGTCACCTGTCGAACGGTTGATCGGCAACAGTATTGCTCATATTCTTGAGCAACACGGCGATATTCTGGGCGATGTCTTTTATCGTGAAGGCGTGATAAACATCCTGGAACAGCCTGAGTACAGCCGTATGGGACCCGAAGAGGATCGTAATGAGCGTGTGCGTAAGGTTATGGAGGTTCTGGAGCAGAACCGCTTCTTGCCCGTCTTAGCAGAACACCTGCGAACTTCCGATGGCGTACAGGTTATCATCGGTGGCGAGAACCAGTGGGATGATATGAAAGACGTGAGCATGGTTGTTGCACGCTATGGGCAAGAGGGTAGGATTGGCGGTCTGTTAGGCGTCATTGGTCCGACTCGCATGCAATATGGGCGTGCTATTGCGGTTGTGCGTTATATGGCCCAGGTCATGAACGAACTACTCGCCGAGATGTACGGCTACGAATCAGAGTAGGGGCCATAATTTATTACGCCCTTTGTGGGAATAGCGAACGTATAAATATCTGTTTATATAAGTAGATGAAATTTCCCACAGTATACACATTATTCATTTGAAACACTTCTGGCACATACTTATGTGCCATTGTAAATATAGGAAAATCCATCGTTCGGGGTGTCATACTCACCCCAATATTAAATATATTAGGAGGCAATCATGCCAAAGGTTATTGGTATTGATCTAGGAACCACAAACTCGTGTGTTGCGGTAATGGAAGGTGGAGAGCCAGTCGTTATCCCAAATGCAGAGGGAGCGCGCACTACCCCTTCAATTGTCGCTATCAATAAAAGCGGCGAACGTCTCGTTGGTGAGGTTGCAAAGCGTCAAGCCATCACGAACCCCGAAAATACAGTTTCTTCCATCAAACGTTTCATGGGTCGCAAGTACGACGAAACCGACGTAGACCGCGACAAACGCTTGATGCCATACAAAATTGTACGCGCTAAGAATGGCGATGCATGGGTCGAGATTCAGGGCAAGACCTACAGTCCACCTGAGATTTCCGCAATGATCTTGCAAAAGCTCAAAGCGGACTCCGAGGCGTATCTCGGCGAACGTGTCACACAGGCCGTTATCACGGTTCCCGCATACTTTAACGACGCACAGCGTCAAGCGACAAAGGATGCCGGACAGATCGCTGGTCTGGAAGTGCTACGTATCATCAATGAGCCAACTGCTGCTTCTCTCGCATATGGTCTCGATAAGAAAAAAGACGAGAAGATTGCTGTCTATGACCTGGGTGGTGGTACCTTCGATATCTCAGACCTGGAATTGGGCGATGGCGTCTTCGAGGTGAAAAGCACCAATGGTGACACACACCTCGGCGGTGACGACTTCGACCAGCGCGTCATCAACTGGTTGGCCGATGAGTTCCGCAAGGAACAGGGTATTGACCTGCGTCAAGACCGCATGGCTCTACAGCGCTTGAAAGAAGCTGCTGAGAAGGCTAAGAAAGAGCTTTCAAGCTCGATGTCAACGGAGGTCAATCTGCCTTTCATTACGGCTGATGCAAGTGGTCCTAAGCACTTAACCATGACACTCACCCGTGCGAAACTTGAGCAGTTGACCGAGGACCTCGTCGAGCGTTCTCGCGGCCCTGTTATGAAGGCTCTCTCTGACGCGAGTATGCGCCCCGGTGAGATCGACGAGGTGGTGCTTGTTGGTGGTCAGACTCGTATGCCTGCTGTGCAGAACATGGTCAAGCGCATCTTCGACCGTGAGCCAAATCGCGGTGTGAACCCCGACGAAGTTGTGGCAATTGGTGCCGCAATTCAGGCTGGTGTGTTGACTGGCGATGTGAAGGACGTACTCCTGCTGGACGTAACGCCACTTTCACTGGGTATCGAGACAATGGGTGGCGTCTCGACCAAGTTGATCGAACGTAACACAACTATCCCAACCCAGAAAAGCCAGGTCTTCTCGACCGCCAGCGACAATCAGCCGAGCGTGGAGATCAACGTTCTGCAAGGTGAGCGTGAGTTTGCTAAGGATAACCGTTCACTCGGTACCTTCATCCTTGATGGCATTCCACCTGCGCCACGCGGTGTGCCACAGGTTGAAGTCACCTTCGACATCGACGCTAATGGTATTCTCAATGTCTCCGCCCGTGATCGTGGCACCGGACGTGAGCAAAAGATCACCGTTGTTGCTTCTAGTGGTTTGAACAAAGACCAGATCGACCGCATGGTGCGCGATGCTGAGTCCCATGCCGAAGACGACAAGCGACGTAAGGAAGAGGTCGAGGAGCGCAACCTCGCGGATAGTGCATCCTACCGTGCCGAGAAGAGCATTGCTGAACTGGGTGATAAGATCACTTCTGAGCAGAAGAGCGAACTTGAGTCCAAAATCAGTGATGTCCGTTCGTCCCTCTCAACTGACGATGTGAGCCGCATCAAGTCCTCACGTGAGGCACTGGAGCAGGCATTCTACAAGATCAGTGAGTCGATCTACGGCCAGAGTGCTGCTGGTGCCCCTGGTGCCGACTTTGGTGGTGGTGCTGGCTCAACCGAGTCGAGTCAAGGTCCTTCCGCTAACGATGATACCATCGAAGGCGAATACAAGGAAATGTAATAGATAGGGAGACCGCAACGGTTTCCTACATGGAACATTCGCATGTAGGGAACCGTTGCGGTCTCCCTATTATCCTACTTGGGCTATCACTCTTGCGTATACACTGCTAACTGATGTAATCTACTAGAGATGTGTTTTTCAAAGACAAAAGTAAGCAACGTATTCCATACTGTAGCGTGCGCCTCCTTCATAAGGCCCCACATTATGAGTATGACGGAAAAGAAGGACTTGGTTCATGGCGACGAATAAACGCGACTATTATGAAGTATTGGGTGTGGCTCGCACCGCAACCGAGGATGAGGTGAAGAAAGCCTTTCGTCGTCTTGCTAAACAGTATCACCCCGACGCAAACAAAGAGTCAGAGGCAGAAACCCGTTTTATCGAGATCAACGAAGCCTACGAGGTACTGAGCGATACGCAGAAGCGGTCAGCCTATGATCGTTTTGGTCATGCGGGTCTCGGTGCTGGTGCTGGTGCTGGCTTCAGCGATTTTGGCAGCTTCACAAATATTAACGATCTTTTTGAAACCTTCTTTGCGGGAACGACGGGTGGTAGCACACAACGTCGCTCTACAACACAACGCGGCGCAGACCTGCGCTATGATCTAACGATCACCTTTGAAGAGGCGGTATTCGGCTGTCAGAAAGAGATTGAACTTCCACGCTGGGAGACATGTGGCTCCTGTCGCGGTAGCGGCGCACAGCCGGGCACATCGACCTCACGTTGTCCATCCTGTCAGGGGACTGGTGAGCTTCGCCGCGTGCAGCAATCTATCTTCGGCCAATTTGTCAATGTGACCATGTGTGAGCGTTGTCGTGGTGAAGGAAAAATTATCACTACTCCTTGCGAAAAGTGCCGTGGGCAGGGGCGCGTGCGTAACAATCGGCGCGTCGTGGTCAACATCCCGGCGGGCGTCGATGATGGCATCAACGTGCGTGTGACAGGTGAGGGCGAGGTGAGTGCGCGTGGTGGCACCCCCGGCAACCTGTATGTCATTCTCTCGGTTAAGCCGCATCCATTCTTCAAACGGCAGGGGAACGATATCGCCTACGAGCTACCCGTCAGCTTTGCTCAGGCTGCTCTCGGTGATGAGGTCGAGGTGCCGACTATCGACAGTAAAACGACACCCCTCAAGATTCCACCTGGCACTCAAAGTGGTCGCTCATTCCGCCTCAAGGGAATGGGAGTTCCTGTCGTTCATAGCAGCGCGCGTGGCGACCAGCATGTATCGGTCAAGGTGGTGACGCCGACGAACATGACGTCGGAGCAGAAGCATTTGCTCGAAGAGTTCGCGCGTCTCGAACGTGAACAGACCGAACAGAACGATAAAAACATCTTCCGCAATCTCTTCGATAAAACGAAAGATGTCTTTCAATAAAAAAGATGCCCAAAAGGTGGGACTTACGGATGCATTGCATCCGTAAGTCCCACCTTTTGGGCATCTGTGTTCTCTTTTACAGCGAGTCCGAAGGTTGCCGAGACCGCCAGATGATCGCTGGCCTGACTGCCAGAGAGACCTTCACCGTCAATCACGGTATAGCAGGTTTCTAAGCGTTGTGCCATGATTGGATTCGCGAAGATGAAGTCGATACGCCCCGCAGGTGCCGCTGAAGGGCAGGTAAACCCCATCGTGTGCGGATGAATGCGGCGATAGCTATCGACATAGCCTGCGTCCCGTAGTAGTCCAATTGTGCCGCGTGGTGCTAGTAGCGAAGAGACGAAATCAAGCATGTTGCTCAAAATCATGTTATTGGGAATAATGCTGAGCAGTGGAGTGAGAAAACGCAATGAACGCGGAACAACCGCTCCAAGTCGTGGATGTCCGTCCACAGAGCCGAGGGGCTGCATGATACGGTCCAACTGTGTCAGGTAGCGCAACAGGAAGCTTGCCTTAAAGGAATCGCCAGGAGCAATCGAGTTGAAATCACCTATGACAACGTGCGGCATGTCTCGTACCCGTGCCATGATACGTATGATTTCACCTATCTCACGCATCCTGAGTGGGTCTCCTGCGCGTCTCTGGTTGAAGGCGGCAACAAGATGCACAACGAAAACCACGAGCTGGTCCCCGTTTGCTTCCTCGACACATACCTCTAGCACAGGACGGGTTAAGGTGCCAGGACAGGTGTGGACTTTCTTATAGACGATAGGCAGTTTAGTCATGAGCGCGGTCTGGAAATCGCGACGGCTTGACGGATCGCTACCTAATACCAGTTGCATATCGAGTTCTTTAGCGATCTCTTCGATGACAAGTGGACGTTGTGTCATCATGGGATTGATGCCTTCGGCTACGCCTACGATGTCAGGTTGGGTCGAGCGAATAATAGTGGTAAGCTGCTGAGTACGCTGCGTGGTAGTGTTTTTACGCAGATCATAGCCACCAGCCAGAATGTTGTATGAAGTGATGCGTGTCATGTATTTCCTCTATGTATGTTTTATGAATGCGCCTCTAGCCTAGCCTTAGCATACTAGAGACGCATCATGTAAGTGATTTGACAGCGAACTTGACAGCGAAACGCGCCTAGACCGCTACTTGAAAAAGTCGTTCATCTTATCCATTGCCCCTCCTTGCATGGGCGGAAGGACATGAGAATATATGTCTAGTGTTATAGTTATTGTACTGTGACCTAACAACTCTTGAACTACTTTCGGATGAACCCCCATGCTTAGCAAGAGCGTTGCAGCACTATGACGAAGATCATGAAACCGAATATGAGACAACTCAGCATCTTTCAATGCTTCATTGAAAAGGGTAAAAACCATCCCAGGATGAAAGTAGTTCCCATGTCTGTTACAGAAAACTAAATCACGCTCTACCCACCGCTTGCCAGCCTTTTCCTTTGCTTCTAACTGTAAAGCTTTATGGCGTTTCAACGACTCAATGACAAAGGAAGGTAACATTATTCCTCGCCGACCCCTCTTTGTTTTTGGTTCGTTTTCAATATACCCATGTCCCGTAACAAAGCTAAGTGTACGACGTATTTGGAGAAATCCCTTCTCTAAATCAATGTCTTGCCAGCGTAAACCGAGCATTTCCCCTTTTCTCATTCCCGTTGCTAATGCTAATGTCAACAAAGCCTCTAAACGGCGTTCGCTCACAGTCACTAGCAATTTCTTAGCCTGCTCTCCTGTTAAGACCTGTATTTCATGCTGCTCTTTACGTGGAAGTTCCACATAATCACAGACGTTACGACCAATCAAGTTTGTACGAACAGCGTTGTCTAATGCCTTCCGTAGAACCCTATGAATGTTCAAGACACGTACAGCAGACAAGCCATCTCTCAGCCTTTGCGAATAAAACTTTTGCAAGTGCTGAGTCGTCAATTTCTGTAAACGAATATGACCGAGTGCTGGTATCAAGTGGTTATCCACGATTGTACTATAGTTCTTGTACGTCCCAATGCGAATAGTCGGCCTATGCACCTCTTCAAGCCAATACTCAAGATACTGCTTGACCGTTTGTTGAGGACCCGTAGCTAGCGACCCTTGTTTCATGTCGTTAATTGCCGCACGCCGCAATTCTATTGCTTCCTTTTTCGTCTTCGCGTAGAACTGCTTGCGGCTATGATCTTCCAGGGTGATCTCCGCAACCCACCGACCATCTTTTCGTTGATAGACCGAACCTTCACCATGTCCTCTTGGCATTGTTACACCTCTCGTAGACAAAAAACGCCTCGCTACCAACCAGTGATAACGAGGCAATACAAGTATTCATTTGTGACATGATTATGCGCTTTGCCGCTCTTTTTGCTTGAGCCAAGCATACAGTGAGTCCGACGAAACGCGCCGTACACTGCCTAATTCCAGGTATGGCAAGCCATTAGCGTACATCAGATTGTAGACCGTTCGACGACACACCCCTAATGTAATTGCAACATCAGGAATGGTCAGTAACACAGGTTGCGCCGTTGATTGTTTCTTCCGTCGTGCCATTGTCCACCTCTTCAACCAATGTAAACAACTCAGACTCAAAACCCACTGGAATGATAATCTCTTCACACGCGCTGTCCGTACCCGGCGCACGTTGGAACTCTAATGCGAGAAACCCGTCGTCTGTAATCTCTGCAACGAGTCCTAGACGCTCTTGACCATCTACAGGGTCCGTAAACTGCACACACCGACCAAGCCAATGCAATCGTGCGTTCATCACTTCCAGATGCAAAAACAGTGCATCCGAACGTGCTTGCCACACTGATAACGGTATCATCTGCTAACCCTCACTTCCCGTATGGCTTGTCATTGACGACCATTCTGCCCGTTGGAGTCGTCTTTGCGCCGCCCACATCCCAACTATCCGACCTGAATACAACCGCTCACCCTCCTCTTGACGCTGTATCGACTCTCGTACCGCTTTGTGCCGCCGATCATGATAATCGTCCGTATCATCGCTGTAGGGAGCTTCTTCAAACAACACCCAAGACGCCTTGACGCTCTCTTGTTCCTCCTCTTGTGTCTCATCAACATCAGGAACCACACCGCCAGCACTCAACGCAATTTCCCCGTCGCCCAGATCAGCAAACACCTTTATACGCAGCGCAGCCGTTGACTCAGGAAAGAAGTGCCGAGTGTAGCGAATACGCCGAGCATGACTCATCGCCTCAACCATGCGCGTTGTTGTGGCTTGCGTGATTTTGCCTTGCCCATCACGTCGATAGACCATGTGTTGCTGCTCGACCAGCCGTGTGCCACGCCGTTCTTTGGCAACCTCTTTGGTGAGGTACTTGGTGACGTAGCCAATTGCGCGTGTGTTGGTCACACCACGTACCCGTACAATGTAAGAGCGGTCTTGTTCGGCGTAGCGACTACTCATCGAAGACCGCAGCGCATCACTGACCACTTGATGAGGAAGATGCTCGACGCCATTGACGAGCAAGTGCCAGTGAAAGCCGACCTTGTGAAAGTTCTTGTGTTCCTCTAGCACCGCAAAGCACTCGACAGGATACGCTTGACGCGCCCCAATCAACTCTCGACCACGACCCTTTGTACCACGCCGCAGGTATTGCAACACCGTTGTCAGCACCCGTGAGGCATCTTGGACGGTCCAACCGACCCGTGTCAGCACCACATGTAACGTTGGTTGTGCTTCCGCAACGAGTCGCCGCCACAGGTCCACTTTGCGCGGTCCACAATACAAGCAGGTCCAACGGTCACATCTCGCCCCTATGGTTTCGCCCGTTGCCTCATTGACAAACTTATGTCGTAACGCCCAGGGGTCAGGACAGAAGAACAATGTCTCTAAATGAAACCGCTCAACCGCCCGTACCTTCTCTTCAAACGATAACAGTTGTATGCGTTGTGCCACGCTACCCCCTCTCAATTGCCCTATACTTACTATTTGATAGTTAATTACTATCTTCGTCATGAACTGTGTGAGTTATCCTTTATAAAGTCAAGTAAAGGGAACCCGGCGGTTAGTACGTCGTCTGTCGGCACCCCATAGGGGACCCCACCGCCAGCGCGTACTAACCGCACCCCACCGACCAGAGGCCGCACCCACACCACCACTTGTGGGAACATGACTATGAAGGGCGAGAGGTGGAGCGCGAACGAGAAGGCCGGATATGTGGTCCCTACCCTTGCCACCAGCACCCCACCGACATCGCCGACGAGGTGCAATCCACACAAACGACGTATATGGCTTTGCCATTAGGCAGGAAGTTCCCACATACAGTAGCAAGCGACGATATTTTCTAACTGCTTAACAGACATCGAGAGCAATGTCCACTTGAGCAATTTCAGACGAGAGCTACGCAGGTACAACCCATTAGAGAACTCAACGACGTAGAAGTACCTCACTTTGCTCCGACGACGAAGTCGAGAGAGCATACGGCTTGCCATTAGGCCACCTCTTCCTCTTGTCCATTCAGGTACACAGGAGCAAGAGCTTCATGGAGCCGCTTCTTGGCTCGTCTTTCAATACGCTGGACGTTTGCCGCCCACATCCCCATCTCAGCAGCTACCTCTTTTTGCAGTTGGCATTCCCCGATAAGCCCATAGCGACGAGACACCACCTCGCGCTCGTTGGCTGACAACACCGCTTCAATTGCCTGATGCACCAGAGGCACTACCTCAGCGACACGCACATCATCCTCTTCTGATACCACTAACAACGGCACCAGATTATGACGCTCCTCTTCCTCATCCCCATCCAGGATAAAATGTAAACTTTCGACCTGTCCCACCTCAGCCAACATCATCAGTTCTCGAACTTTCTCTTCACTCACCTGCATTGCCTCAGCCATCTCTCTCAGAGACGGGTCATGACCAAGAGTAACCATCAATTGCCACTCAAGATGACTCATTTGACCTAACGCCCGTTCCGTCCGTGCTGAAAGACGAACCAGCCGATCACGGTAGTACAGGGCATCTAAAATGCTATCGCGAATACATCGTCCAGCGATACCAGCCAATGAGTACCCCTTGCTCATATCGTTGAGTTCGATGGCACGTAGCAGTCCGAGATTGCCTTCTTGAACCAAATCCAGTAGGTCCATACTGCGCGTCCTATGCGCGTATTTCCTCGCAATGTAGAGAACAAGAGGTTGATATCCTGCAACGAGCCGATCACGCGCTTGGTTGGCATCCTCGATCACACGCACATCTGAACATGCTTGAGACCGTTCCGCTTTCCCCTGCTCCACACGCTCGATCAATGTCACCTCTTCTTCAAGCATCAGTTGAGGGGTCCATCTCACCGAATGCAGGTATTGGTCGAGAGCCGTCAAAGACGCATTCTGGTTGTCTTGGTCATAGTGTGCTACCACAAGCCTAACTCCTTTTGATACAGTGATTGACAAGCTAGACTCGAAGCATGCATACTTACATACGAGAGCCTAGCATCGCTACCGCAAATGGCTTGCCAATAGTTCTCACATCGCTGACTAGAGGTTGCACCCCCTAGTCAGCACACCCTAATGGCTTTGCCGATAGTCTCATATCGCTGACTGTTTACCTTACGTCGGTCTGTACATTGGTCATGACATGCACAGACAATCTACCCTTGCAGCTTCCCAAGCTACTGGTACGCGCACGGTTGCCCGTTTCGTGTCCCTTCTCACGCCATTCCTTCCGGGACACACGCGCTATTCGGTTGTTAATGTGCTTTCGACAACCGTTTCGTTGTCGCTGTCTATGATGAAAGTTTACTCTGACAAGCACCAAAAACAGCCAAAAAACGAGCATCATAAGAGCATATTTTGAGAGCTAAGTGAGCACATTTTGAGCATTTTTCGTCTCAATTTTCTTGACAAGTTAGTACAGCTAGCTGTATAATATCACCTAGCTGTACTAATTGCAAACATCTGTTTTATTGCTTTACATGTGTTATAATTTGGAGAGAAAGTACAGCCTGAGAGACAAATTATGACAACAGAGCAATTTGATACAGAAATATCAACAATTGGAGCAGCAGAAAAGTACAAGCTGACACCAAGCTATATTGCACGTCTCGCACGAAACAAGATTATTCGAGCGCGGAAGTTCGGACGAGATTGGATAGTGGATGAGCAAGGCTTACAGGACTATCTGGCACAACCTAGAAGGCCAGGACCAAAACCACGTATGATGGATAACCATGTAGGAAGAAATACTATACAAGCCCCTAGTGAAGCGAAATCAGAAAGAGACCATCATGCAACAAAACAAAAAGACGGAGCTAGAGAAGACATATCCCAATAACATAAAGGAGTGCATCAAAAGACAGGGCTATACTATTGGAGAGGTTGCAGACGAGATAGGTATAGCAAGGAGAACACTTACCAACTATGTTGCTGGTACAGTCCCCACACCGAGACCACTTCTTGAAAAAATCGCTTATACAATAGCATGTGATATCGAAGAACTGCTTTCGTCAGCTAACACAACCGACAAGAGCAAGCAAGTTCCACAATCACCTACCTCGATCAGTACCACTCATCAAGAACAAACAATTCTACTACTAACCGATAGACAAAAAGAAGTTCTCAATACTCTACTAGCCTTAGACGATAGTTTGTTTTCACAAGAGAGTGATAGTACCAGCAATGATATATCACGACGAGCGTTTCTTCAGCAGGTGCTAGGAGCCATAGGGCTAGCTTATAGCTTGCCATTAGGAAGTCAGTTACCTATTCAATCAAATAGCAGTTTTATCAGTGAAGACCTTATAAAGCTCTTTGAAAACTCAATGGCAGCAAATTGGGAGTTATATCATACAGGAGGAGCCGTAAGAGTCGTAAACGGACTGGATATCTGGATAAAAGAGATTAGTAATCTATCAAAATCGGCTCAAGGAACAAACTGGCATAACCGAACTCTTACACTACTTACTATAGGCTACCAGTTACAAAGTTGTGTGCTACGAGACATGATGAATTATGCTCAAGCAGGTATGGCATACCAAAGAGCTTTTCACATCGCACAAGAAATAAACGACTCAGAACTTATGGCATCGACGCTTGCACGTAAAGGCGTCACGCTTATTCAACAAGAAAAACCGAAGGAAGCCATCATACATCTAAGCGGAGCATTAGATATAACAACTGACGACCAGCCATCATTAAAAGGACATATCTTACAAGCCCTTGCAGAAGCATATGCAAAAGACCAACAGTCTCAAGAAAGTTGGATTTACATCACAAAAGCAGAGTCATACTTAGGAGCAACATCTTATATACAAGAGAGAAGTCTCATTCGCGGAGTGACGCCAGCATCTATCTCTGCTCAAAAAGGCATCAATGCGGTACTACTACATGATTATAAACAAGCTATAAACCTCATTGACGAGAGCCTAAATACATATGACCCTGCGTTAATTCGTGGACGCGCTAGACTTATAGCTCAAAAAGCAGAAGCTTACTGTGGATTAGGCATGATAGATGATTGTACCAACCAAGCTTTCACCGCAGTAGTATTAGCGCGTTCTGCTGGCTCAAGCAAGACCGAAGATAGAATTAAGACATTGTATAATAAGCTAATCCAATCATCGTGGGGAAAGGAACAGAGTGTTATCCAGCTAGGCCAAACACTCTTAGTGAACAAATGAGAAGAACGACAATAACAGCAGCCATTATAGCTTTCGTACTATCTCTACCGCTTATTACATGGTTTACTCTTTACATACGAGGCAAAAAATTTGCGTTACGAGACCGACTAAGGAAAGCAGATGCAATTGTTGTTTTAGCAGGGACAAGAGGAAATATAGAATACTTAAACGGCAAAATATGTACCGCCGTTCAACTCTACAAACAAGGATGGGCAACACACATCATCTGTAGTGGCAAATTTTCAGTCAAAGTAACAGAAGACGCTGCACTTATACCGATTCATGAACTACAGACCGCAGTTATTAACGGGCGTATTCAAGAAAAAGATGTTCCAAAGGCCGCAAAAACATGGGATGCGAGTTTAGGAGCAACTTACATGCGTGACCGAGCTTTACAAATGGGTGTACCACCATCGGCTATTTTAGTAGAGAATGAGTCATTACATACAAGAGAAAATGCCGAGCAGGTACTCACAATCTTGCAGCAACACAATATGCACAACATCATCCTTGTCACATCTCCATTCCACCAACTACGTACATCCCTTACATTTGGTAAAGTGCTTCAACCGCACAAAATAGATATTATTAATCACTACGCAGATAGCGACGAGTGGAACCCGAACACTTGGTTTCTATCAGAAGAACATCGTAAGCTAGTTGACAGCGAGATGGAACGGATTAAAATATACAGACAAAAAGGCGATATACTCTAACAAATTAGCGTTAAAAGGTGATGTTTCATGTCAGGAAGCAAAACTCATATAAAATCTGACAGCAGAAACAGCAAATAATAGTGTACAACCGTGTATATTAACGAACACTTATCCCAAGAAACATGCTCAAATACCGATTGAATGCAGAACTACAGACAGCAAAAAAGCGTAATAGTATACTAAACCAGTACAAAATGCGACTTTGGTTGAGAGGTAGAAATGGAAATAAGAGGCATAGGCTCTACAACGCATCGTGATCTTCATGGACATAAACTAACAAAAGAAGATTTAGAAATATTGGCAAAACAGCATTATGGCGATGGGAAAGTGAAAATTTCGCAGGAACATGACCCGACAATTCCACCATCAGGAAAATGGCTAGATGCGTGGGTAGAACCTACAGAAGATGGTGAATATCAGCTTGCTGTAGTCGGCGAGATTTTTGAAAATGAAGAAAGAATAACACTAGCTGATGGTACAGACGTAATAAAACGCCAAAGTGCAACAAACAGACAAGCTTTTGTAGGAACGAACCACTATAATGCTCCACAATCGGAAGTCACCTTACACTACAATCCGATAAACTTTGGTTCGCAAAAAGAACAGGAAAAATTCCTCGAAGATATAGGAAAAGCTTCAGAGTTACCTTTTTTTGTTGGAAGATCAATTCGTAAAGGATTAATTCTAGACCCCATATCATTATTACGTTAAGTGAAGCAACGTTTGCAACATTAAGCTCATCTTTAATAGCAAAAAAGATAATAGATAAAGTCGGTGATAAACTAATAGACCCCATCACAGACGATATCAGCAAGCTCTACACATTTGTTAGTGCGGTAGTAGTCGCAACAGCAAAATATGCAATACCTAAAAACCGTCCACAAACGTATGAATTTGTATGTCCTACAACCCCGAAGGTAGAACTCTTTGCGCGAACAAATGATGTTAGTCTAATCATTGCAGCCCTTTACCCCGATTGTTTGAAATCAGTAGAAGAAGACGTTAAAATGCTTCAAGAAATTTTTGACGTTGATTATGTACAATTTCTGCTAAACTCTGATGGCGAATGGAAATTTAACTACTTAAATACAAAAGAAGGCGCAGTAGTTGGCAGGAAAAAAAGCTTTTCAAGACAATCAACACGACTAGAATTAAAAAAAGGGCTTAGTATTGGGGCTGATGAAAACCACGACCAACTAAAGCTTCATAAACGAAATTAGTTTAATATGCTATTAACAAGCATTAGCCAAACGACAGCCATAAAGCAAAGAATACTCCTACAACCAAACTTCACAAGCTAATATGTAAGCATTTACCAGCAGATTTTGACATCCAAATTGACATCCAAACTAATAAACACATATGAACAACTGTGTACAAATATGCACAAGAAAAAGCCTCTCCACGCTCGAAAACCTAGCGCAGAGAGGTGTAGAGAGGGCTATTTTTGCCCTTGTACAGCACGTATGGAACCTATATAGAAATCCCTGTGTTGAGGAGAAATCAAGCTATTTCCCACCTCTTACTACCACATAACATAGCAAATAATTTACAACAGTAAGACTTTCCAGAATCAACCTCTACCAAGCGTAAACTGAATACCAGCTAATCATTTACTTTACTTCTTTGCTGACTTCCTTGACTAAAGTTAAAGAAGGTATTTCTTGTCCTTTAGTATTTAATCCTAAAAGTCGAGTAATGGTTAGTCCTTTATAACGATCTTGAACATCATTGCTAGTAGTAAACGTAAGTTCAACAGCCCGATTGAGACAATCAATCTCAATTAGCTTTCCATAAAAATCATCTAACCGCTTGTTAGCTTCCCTAGCTTGTTGAAAAAACAATATAGCAACTACATTTGGAACTATACTTGAAATAGATGTCAAAACACCAAGAGCAACGTTTGTAGTAAGTATAGCTACTACTACTGAACCAAGAAGTACTAAAAATCCGATGATTGCCGCTACTATGCTGAACTGAAACCAGTATTTGGCTTGATGATGCCCCTGGCTATGAATCTGATTTAACTGTTCACGAGTGGTCTTAGCAGCTAGACTAATGCGTTCATAGGCCGCTTCCTGTTGCACAACTAAATCAACTATCTTATGGACTTCCTTAACATCCTCTTTGCCTTGTTCAAGTTCTTCCAGCCCCCCAATCTCACCTTTGTACTTGTTCTTTATTTGTTCTTTCTCTGACGTTCCTACAACTTGTCTTTCTTGTGGAGCTTTAAAATCACCAATACCATTGGCAGTTTCATCATCTACAGTCTGATTAATTACCTCTAAATCTTTTTTGCTTTGAAATGTTTGAGTAGGGTATAAGATAGAGCTTGCGTCACCACTATTATTAAATGACCTAAAGATTGCTAAGACTTTCCCTTGCACTTGCCATTCTTGATGCCATCCGTTATTAGGAATTAGTACTGACTTTAGCCCCGAATTCGCAGGTTGTAGACGCACCTGATCTGTCTCTTGAAAAAACCGTCCCAGAGTAGCAACACCCTCCTTATTCTCTTGCAAATGAACAACCACAATAACATCGCCATTTCGACAAGTAGATTGTGGCTTAACTATTACATAGTCTCCATCGTCAATGTGAGCTTCCGCTAGTGAGGAATCCCGTACAACTAATGCAAATTTATTGGTATCGTCTTCTGACCTATACGCTACATTAACAGATTGTTCATGGGAAGGAAAAATTTCTAAAGGCTTATCAGCAGCAATGGACCCTACGACATGAATACCGCTCGACTGATGTGAAAGCTTAACACCACGACTTTTCTTCTCCTGACGTGAGATCATTCCCTTCTTTTCCATAACTGTAAGATAATAATCTACATGTCCAATACTAGCGATATTCATTGCGCGACCAATCTCTCGATTGGTTGGAGGCATTCCCTCCACCTTAATATAATTCTCGATGAAATCATACATTTTACGTTGTATTTGACTAATTTCTTCTGTCATCACAAAATACCTCTAATACCATGAGTTTTAGAACATCCATTAATATATCTTATACTATAAACGAGATTATATAATAACAATCAAAAAGCGGCATTCTTGTCAGGGAAGTAAACAATTATCATCCAGTATAACTACTTTCTTTATAAGTTCCTAGAAGCGGCAACAGGCAGGCTATTAAAACAAAAATACCCTGGTACAAGCATTTAAGCCGCTTGAACCAGGGTATCGTATTTGCTTTTTTCTGACAGCGAAATTGACAGCGAAACCGCTCAACAACATTGCTTAAACATACACACCATTGCACAAGAATATGCCATCAATCCGCTTGAAACCTTGTGAAGGCAGACCACATCACCCCCTAAAAAAGCCCTACATGAAGTGATGCGTGTCATGCGGAATATGTTCCTCTTATAAGTTATGTCTCTTTATTACTATATCAGACGAACCAAAACACGCAAAAGGAACGCTTGTTTTGTAAGAGTGGGAAAAACTTTGTATGTACCAGCACTGCGATAGAATATTCCTTTTCATGTTTTCAGAAAAGTATGATAATATGTTCAGTATAAAAATTGTGGAGGAGAAATGCCGCCTAAAATTCGGCAACTCAAAGCATCACTAAGCAAAGCAGGTTTCACATCCCGAAAAGGAAAAGGTAGCCATACAGTCTGGAAACATCCAACCCTCCCAAAAGTAAGAATTACTATTGCTGGAAAAGACGAAGACGACGCTAAAGATTATATTATTGAAGAGGTCCAACGCGCACTCAATCAACTAGGAGGAAAAAAGCAATGAACGCAAAACACTACTCTATGGTAATACAGTGGGACAGCCGGGATGACATCTATGTCGTTAGAGTTCCAGAACTCCCTGGCTGTGTGTCGCATGGAAGAACTTATGAAGAAGCGGTAAAGCAAGGACAAGACGCTATTGAAAGCTGGATTATGGATGCCATTGCCTCTAATGAACCAGTTCCATCACCAAGAATCGCAGCATAGCTTGTTAAATCACTGTCAAGAAAGTATATGTATCGCTAGGGAAAAGCACGACTGAGACATGCCTCAGTCGTGCTTTTCCCTATACGACATACTATTTGAAGCTGACGCGCTCCAACAGATACATTGGCAGTTCGCTGATCGCGATACGTTCTTGCGTCATATGGTCACGCTCACGGACAGTGACGGTCTGGTCGTCCAACGTCTGAAAGTCGATGGTGACACAGTAGGGGGTACCGATCTCATCCTGACGACGGTAGCGGCGTCCGATATTCTGCACGTCGTCGTACTGCGACACCATCAGGCGTTGCAACTTCTTGTGAATGTCCTTCGCCGTTGACACCAGTTCTTCCTTGTTTTTCTGCAATGGTAGCACCGCGACCTTGACCGGAGCCAGCATCGGGTTGAGACGCAACACCGTTCGTGGCTCTTTCCCAGATGGATCAGGCTCTTCCTCGTAAGCATCCAACAACAGGTTCAAGAAGGTGCGGTCTACACCACCAGAGGTCTCGACGATCCAGGGGATATAGCGTTCCTTTGTGTTCGGGTCGGTATAGCTCAAGTCCTGGCCGCTATACTGGCTGTGCCGTGAGAGGTCCCAGTCTTGTCGCCAGTGAATACCTTCCCACTCCTGCCAGCCAAGCACAGTTCTATACTCGATATCGTAGGCTTGCTTGGCATAGTGCGCCAGTTCGTCCGCCGCATGTTCACGGAAGCGGATACGGTCCTTGTGATTGATGATGCTCGAATACCAGTTGAAGCGGAACTCTTTCCAGTAGTTGAACCACTTCTGCATCTCGCTAGGATGCACGAAAAATTCCAGGTCCCATTGCTCGAACTCACGCTGACGGAACAAGAAGTTTCCTGGTGTCACCTCGTTACGGAACGCCTTACCAATCTGGCAGATACCGAAGGGAACCTGTACGCGCGATGACTTGAGTACGTTGTCATAGTCCAGGTAGATATCCTGGCAAGCCTCACCGCGCAGGTAGGTCTTCATGCGGTCGCCCTCGACGACACCGAGATAGGTTTCCATCAACAGGTTGAAGACACGCGGTTCTGTGGTCAGTTCGCCACCACAGACGGGACACTTGTGCTGCTCAAGATTTTTTGGCTCAAGGTGGTCGATGCGGAAACGGCGTTTACACTTTTTGCAATCGACAAGCTGGTCAACGAAGTTCTCGACGTGCCCACTTGCCTCCCACACGCGCGGATGTGTGATGATGGCACCCTCGATACCTAGTACGTTATCATGGTTCTGTACCATCGACCACCACCAGTAGCGGCGGATATTGTTGCGAAACTCGACGCCCATTGGCCCAAAATCGTAGATGCCTGAGACGCCGCCATAGATTTCGGAGTTGGGATACACGAAGCCGCGCCGCTTGCATAGCGACACAATCTTCTCAATCGGCACCAGCGGTGTATTGTTGACCTCTGGTTTGTTCTCGGTCTGAGTCATGAGTGGTCTCCTTGTTGTCGTTACTGCTTTTCTAACAATAAAAAAGCCCCAGGCACATTGCATGCCCAGGGACGACACATGCCTGCGCTGGCCTGGGGCCACAACGTCTTACAGCATGAAGCGCGGTTCCACCCTGCTTCTTCACTCTGTGAAGCCACTCATTCAAACCAACTCCGAAGTGCCCTTCGTTCGTCACAAACCACCGACTTGCACCAACCGTCGGCTCTCTGCCATTCCTGACGAACTACTCCTCTTCATCATCATTGGAGGATATTTGTTTTTTGTACCAGAGCATTATAGCAGAATAGAAGCGAAAACGCAAGCAAAAAAGCAGCAATACGGCCCATTTAAAAGTTCATGAGAGATACGGACGGGCGACCACAAGGGATCGCCCCTACTATATGACATATTCGTTTTACACGATTCGTATAGTAGGTGCGATCCCTTGTGGTCGCCCGCTGGTCTTTTTTTTGCTTATGCAGGAACCTCTTGCGACTGCTCGGCGATAAAGCCTAGCACACGCTGCCATGCGTCAGTCGATTCACTGGCGAACTTGACCGCCTGTCGATCAAAAAAGCTGTGTGGTGCCCCTGGATAGCTGATAATCTCATGTGACACGCCCGCTTTGTCCAGTTGCTCGTCAAGCTCCTTTACCTGCTCAGGAGGAATACCCTGGTCGGCACCACCAAAGAGACCAAGCACAGGAACTCGAATCTTGTCCGCGGACTCAAGCACAGTTCCTTTCGTATCATCCATGCTACGGCTCAGACCAGCATAGAAGGCAATCACCCCATCCAGGCCAAGGTCCTCGGAACCTGTGTAGAGTGACATGCCTCCACCAAGACAAAAGCCGACCGTGAACGACGTGTTGTTCGCACTTCCCATATGGAGGCGCAGGTAGTCAAGGGCAGCGCGTGCATCGGTATAGACGTTCTTCGCCGACATCTGCTGCACATGAGCCCGGAACTCGAATGAGTCGTCACGTGCAGTCAGTCCAGCCGTGCGCCCAAAATAGTCCATCGCCACCGCCGCAATACCGATCTCGGCAAAGCGTAACGCGAGTTCTTTGTAAAACTGGTGCAGGCCACGCACATCAGGGTAAATCACAATCTGGGCACCTGTTGGTGTGCCAGGATGTGCTGCGAATGCCGAAAAACGGTTGCCATCGGCGGCGGTCAACACAATATCTTCGCCACGAGCCGTTCCGCTCTCCCCTGGTGGCAATGGTGGACGTGCATTATCGTCATAACACATGTGTTTGTATCTCCTCTTATTGTATCCAATGTGAGGTTCACTGTCCCTCTTCCCCATTGTCGCACATAAAAAGAAATTGTGTGGCTCCCTATAGGCGAATCAAATCTCGTTTACGCAACGAGAACTCCACGAGTGCTACCAAACCAACAATATACCCTATCGCCAATATCAGCATCAAAGCACTATACCAATCAACCATGCCTGTTGTGCCAAGATTGTAACAGGCTGCGAGGGGAGCAAGTGGGATACGCACCCACGAAAAATACGTTGCTACAATATTGTTGCTCGTGTTTGTGTACAGCACTAGCGCGAGCCATGCCACGAAGAGAATTTGTATGAGCCGCGTCGCGATAGGAATTGAGAGCAGCACCGTGAGTATAGCGAGAATACTACAATTGACCAGTAGCCCAACTGAACCCAGCGTCATACTGCCAACCGTCGCATCAGCAATACACAGAGGGTTACACGATGGCGGGCTGAAATTGTGATAGCTCATCGCAAGAATCATTAACAGCAAATATGCTGGTACGCGCAGTACACAGGTTGCCAGCATCACACCACGAATATAGGATGCTCGTGAAGTGAGTCGTGCCAGTGGTAGATATACCCGTGCACTCATCGCCCTTTGCGTCATTACAATGGTACTCAAAATCGATAGCACCCCCACCGCCTCGCCAGCCGTGCCAAAGAAATATGGAACGTTGCCGCCAAACTCTAAATAAAAGATGGCATAGGTTAGCCAGACAAAAACGATATCGCCCAGTATCCAACCGCTCCGTATATAGCTACGCAATGTGAAACGCGCAATCGTCAACGTCGGCAACCGCCAGAAACGTGTCAATGCACCAGGAGATGTTGTTTGCGTTTGTGTGCTTGTGATGCTCATATATTTATACCTCCACGCGATTTGTAGCAGCGTTATCGCTCGCCTGCGTCGTGCGTACATACACCTCTTCGAGCGTGCGATTGACGGGTGTGAGCGATACGATTGGAATATTGGCATTGACCAGTTGGGCGAGTACGGTGGCCTGTGCAGAATCGGGAATGCGTAACAGATTGCCCGGCGTCTCCGTGACCTGTTCGCTCAGGCCGAGACGTGCTACGACGTTCGCAGCGTCCTGCTCGTTTGCCAGTACGATCTCGACGATGCCCTGTGAGTGCAATAGGTCCGCCACCGCGCCACTTAGAATGAGCCGTCCACGTCGCAGAATACATACAGAGTCGCACAGTGCTTCGACCTCCGAGAGATAATGAGAGCATAACAGAATCGTCTTGCCTTCTTTGCGTAGACCCGCGACAATCTGCCGTACCTCCCACTGACTACGAGGGTCCAGACCACTCGTCGGCTCGTCGAGTATCAGCAGTTCAGGATTATTCAACAGAGCCTGCGCGATGGCGAGGCGTTGCAACATCCCCTTCGAGTACGTACCCGTGTTGCGGTCCGCCGCCTCGTGCAAATTGACCAGTTCAAGCAACGTCTGTACGCGTGCCTTGTTCGCCTGATCCCACAGACCAGAAAGTTGCGCGAGATAGGTGAGATAGGCGCGACCCGTGAAGCGCGTCTCAAAGATGGATCGTTCATGCACATAGCCAATTCTAGGGTGTGCCAGCGCAACCCGCTCCTCACCAAACACGCGAATAGTGCCCGACGTAGGAAAAATAAAGCCCATAATCATACGTACCAGCGTAGACTTACCCGCGCCATTCTCGCCCAACAGCCCGAACGAAGTCCCCTGATTGATCGTCAACGTCAGATTGTGTAGAGCCGTCACCCGCGCCCCATACGCCTTCGTCAAGTCTACGCATTCAATAACCAGTGGCATACTGTGGTTCCCTCCATTTGAGTTGTTATTATCTATTCTTCAGTTGAGTATACAATAGCATGAAGGGGAAGGAAAATCATCAGACAAAAGGGCAATAAATAGGAACTGCTCTGGGCCGAAGGGTTGCGCGAGCAGGTTCAGGCAAGGAGTGATGCTCCTGCCACCTCACCAGGCGAGGCGTTGTCATGAGGGGTACATGAGTACCTGTATTACAAATACATGACGCGGTAATGGCCGCGAAGGAGGAGAGACGATGGTGCTGGCGGATGTGCGGAAAAGTCTGTCTGGTGACAGGCGCGAATTCAGGAATAGGCAAAGCGACGGCAGCAGGATTAGCACGACTTGGTGCAACGGTGGTCCTGGTCTGTCGCGATCAAGCAAGAGGCGAGGCGGCCCTGACCGAAATACGGAATAGCAGTCACAATGACTCAGTGGTTGGCGAGAAGACTCCAGTTCGGGATAGGAGTTGCTCCTCAAGATGTACTAGCTTGCGGGCGCGTAGTGTACAACAAAGTTCAGGATGCGTTGTGTCAGGTCGTTTCCATCTTCACTATCAAAAATGTCGGTGCCATGGAGAGAACCTGAGTACAGCTTGATCTCTTTAGGTTGACTGGCTATCGTATACATATGCGTGGTGTTGCTGGCGTAATCATCGCCCTGGCTGTTCACAAAGAGTTTAGCAGCCTTGATGGCCTTCACCTCGGCATCGCTGACGCCTGGGCCAAAGTCCTGGGGCGCGGAGAGTGTCACCACTGCCGCTACCTGTTCACTTGCCGCAACTTTGAGCGTCGCCGTTCCTCCCATGCTTGAACCTAGCAAAACAATCTCCGTCGCCCCTTGCTGACGAACAAACGCAATAGCAGCTTTCAAATCGACATCTAGTACCCCCGTATCGGCCTGGCCTGCTGAGTCGCCATTGCCGCGAAAGTCGTAGGCCAGCACCATGTACCCATGCAGGGCGAGGAGCGGCACAATGAGGCTCTGGCTCCAGATAGCCTTGGTCGTGCGGAATTCGTGCGAACAGACCACAGCCGTTTTGCCATGTCCAAAGAGCAACCCTGCCAACTGGACATGGTCCGAGGTCGAGAAATGCACCAGGCGCGAAGGGACAACGGGAATTGTAGGTGTTGGTGTAATGCTAGGAGTTGGTGTCGGATGAGGTGTGGGCACTGATGCAGACGACGAAGACGACTCCGAACTACAAGCGGCAAGCATGAAAAGAGCGGATATGAGCAGAAGTACACACCCTGTTCGTCGTAATTGGAACCATTGCATCTGTTCTCCTCCTTTAATGATAGGACAACCGTTTGTACTTATGAATAGAGGTGTAAAGAAACATTCTCCTATGCAAAATCTGAAAGGACTCCTCGCGTTACTGGTGATTCTAGCGTTGATTTGTGAGAGCTCGCTTAAACTGCTGTATCACCCAACGACACCACATCATATACTCTCGTTCATACGCAACTCCCATTCTTACCGTGGCGTAATCCCCAAAAAGAGGCTCGTCTGGGCGAGGTCCTCCCTCACTTTTCTGTTCAATGCTCGCCTGAATTTGCTGAAACAGTGCCAGGCGTCCTGCATGAAACCGCTCGCATGTCTGAAAGAGCTCCAAAGCCGCCTGAGGATCAGCTAGCCAGATGGCATACGTTTTGAGTAACAGTTCGTTGCGCTCCAATGTAGAGGGTGGTGGCTGAGTTACCCATGCTTGCAGCGCAGAGTGTCCCGACTCAGTAATGGTATACAGTTTTTTGTGTGGACGACCTTCCTGCGCGATCACCTGATGAAGAACACACCCCTGTTCCTCCAGGCGTGCCAGTTCTGGATAAATCTGACTAAGCTGTGCCTGCCAGAAAAAGCCAATCGGCTTCTTCATGTGTTGTGCCAGATCATAGCCAGAGAGTGGCTCGCGTGCGAGAAGGGCCAGCAAAGCATAGCCTAACGTCGAAATACGCACTACGCCATCCTCATTTTACATATATCTGAACTTATATATATCACATCTTATATACGTTACTTTTGACCATCATCTCACAGCGAATGATGCGACTTTGTGACACCGACTTTTATGACAGGTACTATATATATGCAGGTATTCTGGAATAAAAACAGGCTATCCAAGAGGGGAAATGGCTTGTAGAGATATATAAGCTATCCGCAACACGCGATTTTGTTCCAGCAAATACCGCACGTATATGGTACCTCTTATAAGAGTAGGTGTCTCATCTAGTGTCATCTCGTCTACGGTCGGCATACTCGTCCTCACTCAGTAACATTTTCTTTTGAGTGAAGTGTACCCATCTGAGTAACATTTTACGTGAGTGAACACGCTATAGCATCTCCTCCTTTGTGGAGCGTGGACCTTCTGCAAAATATTCAAGAGTTAGAAGAGACACAAGGATTGGAGTATGTAGTAGATGGACCTAAATCGCGGACAATATACGAATATCTGGAAGACCAATAAGGTATTCCTTGCCCTTATCAAGGACGACCTTTTTACCCTTGTCGAGCAAAGTACCGCGCAACTCCTCTAGTATGTGGGGTTACTAGCCAAGACAAGCAGGTGATAGTTGCAACGCTAACGGGATCAGGAATCATTGTTCATACCGCCTCTCACATAGTTTTTGCTTTTATGCAGCCGACGAGGAAGTGCTAAGAAGAGAGCGTACCGTTGCTTCGTCGGGAGCGGCAAATATTCTATTCAGTATGTTCTGTAGTTGTGCCTGTTGGCTGGTTGCTTCTGCCCGTTGTCGTGCTAATGTTGTTAAGGAAGGGTAACGAATGCTTACATAATTAACAAGTACTTCTTGAGCTTCTTCGATTTTTCCCTCTTGACGACCACGCGCCCGTTGCTTCTGCACAAATTCGTCTTGTTCTAATAATTCGTCAAACATTTCTAGTCGCTCCTCTACTCGCGTTTTCTCTACCAATGGCATCGTTTCCGCACGTTTCAAGAATACGCTTAACCATAATAATCGACGCGCTAACTTTGAGTCGTCCCCTTGACAATATTCTATCAGTTCGTCTATAGCTTGCAAGAGCATGTGTGCATCTATATGAGCCATCATTGGAAGCAAGGTATACACGCTCACAGCATGCTCTGCTACGTATTGTAGCGCGTCTAACATCCAGAGTGGCAAGACGCGAAAGTTGAAAGTTAGTATCTCTTCTGTTCCACTCATCTCCAGGCAGCAGAAGTGGTAGAATAGCGGGTGCGTCCTCACTGAATATGGCTTTGATCGAACTATCGTATGGCTGTTGCTGGCTCAATGTACGTTGTTCCCTCCCACCCTGTTTTTGTAGTATACTTTGCTTATCACCTCTCGACAAGTAGCGTAATAGATGCAGTAGAAAGAGACACTTAGCTCATGTATACTCCACAATTTCAGGATGTATTGTTGGCACAGCGACAGATTCGCCCGTACTTACAGCGCACACCGCTCTATTCGTATCCTACGATCAACGATCTGGTCGGCACGAATGTCTACATCAAGCACGAGAACTATCAGCCCGTTGGTGCATTCAAGGTGCGTGGCGGCGTCAACCTTATTTCGCAGATGAGCGCGGAAGAACGACAACGAGGCGTGATTGCCGCTTCAACGGGTAATCATGGACAATCAGTAGCATATGGGGCGAAGCTATTCGGGGTGCAGGCCCGTATTGTGGTGCCGGAGGGGGCGAATCCTGGCAAGGTCGCGGCGATGCAAGGGATGGGTGCCGAAGTGCTGTTTGCCGGTGCGACCTATGACGAGGCGAAGCTGTATTGTGAGCAGTTGGCACAGAAACATGGCTATCGCTATATTCACTCCGGCAACGAACCTTTATTGATTGCAGGAGTCGCGACTGGCATCCTGGAGATGATGGAGGATGAGCCAGAGCTAGAGATGATCTTCGTGGCTATCGGTGGTGGCAGTGGGGCGACTGGTGCATGTATTGTCGCGAATACCATCAATCCGAATATTCGCGTTATCGGTGTGCAGTCCGAGGCATCGTCGGCGGCATATCTCTCCTGGAAACAGCACAAGCTGTTATCCGCGCCCAATCGTACCCTTGCTGATGGTCTGGCAACAGGTAGTGCCTTTGAACTGCCACAAGCAATTTTACAAGACAAACTCGATGACTTTTTACTCGTGAGTGATGACGAGATTTTACAGGCGATGGCATGGATGATTGAACGCGCCCATACACTCGCGGAAGCGGCAGGCTCTGCTCCACTCGCAGGAGCGTATCGTTTGCGTGCGGAACTACAAGGTAAGAAGGTAGGGATTGTGTGTTCTGGTGGTAACACATCGTTGGAACACTTGAAACGTGCCCTTGTAATTGAAGAGGAAAAGTAAGGCGAATGCGAAAAAATCTCATTCTGTCTGAAAAGCCATGAGAAAGTTTTTAGGAACCGGATGCTCACAATGCTCTCTCGAAAGGACTGCGGCCTGCGTCAGATATGTCCGCAGGTCGTGTAATGAAAATGGTTTTTGTAAGGTCATAATCTCTGGATAGCGTTTCTGGATATTACTAAGCTCCAGTGCATCCACAGCCGAGACAACAATAATTGGTAATGAAGGATAATGTATACGAAGCGTGGAAATAACTTGAGTTCCAGACATTTCTGTTGGCAAGATCAGGTCGATAAGAACTACTTCAAAGGGGCAGTGTTCTTCGGAGAAAAGGCTTTCGAGAAAACTCCATCCATTATGATAGAGAGAAGGCTGGTGTCCCAAGAGTCCTAAAGCGGTATGTAAGAGTCCTCCAATGGAGGGATTATCCTCAACGATGCCAATGTTCATAGTATTTCTCCTCCTTACGCTGCCTCAAGGGGTGCAGTTCTCAGTCGCTTCTGGCTTACTAATGTCATTGCATCCGCCGACGATACAAAGACATGTCCTCCTAAACGTTCAATCATGGTACTTAGGCGTTGGAGACGCTCAGTATCTTCATAGCGTGTCCAAGTTGGAGTGTGAGCGGACCACGAGACTTTATCCCTTCGGCTTGGGACGGTCTTGAGCGTCTTGGCAGGAATGAAGCGCACAAACTGTCCTCTGTCGTCGGCGTAGAGAGGTCCCAAAATGAATCCGTCACACCCCGCACGGACGCCTTCAGTTGCAATGCGTTCATATTCCGCATCAGCGATGTGTGGTAGGATAGGTCGTACTGCGATAAATACAGGAATCCCTCTCGCTTTCAAACCGATAATTGAGTTCATGCGCTCAGATGGCGAAGGCGTGTGTGGCTCCACGAGAGAGGCAGAGTCCCAACAACTTACGGAAATTAAGGCACTTAATGTCGTCCTTTTCGCATTCATGGTACGTTGGATACCCTCAAGTGCGTTTAGTGTCGAGACCTCAAGTGCGGCCTTCGTGCTAAAGTTCAAGTGCTTGCCCATTGTCGCTAAGCGTTGTAGCATCGTGATACCACGCTCTGGACGTGCAAAAGGATCGCCATCATAGCCGAACTGAATGGTCTCAAAAGAAGCACTTTGTGCAAAGTGCTCAAATTGACTGAAAACATCCTCCATGTCAAGTTTTGCGAGACCAACTTCTCCACCTCGTGTATAGCAATATCTGCAGCCAAAGATACAAGGTTCTCCAACAGGAACAAGAACACGACTCTTTTCCACTTTGAACAGAAGTTGCTTGCCCATCTCTATGCCTTTCCTTCCCTAGACTGGCGTTGCTCGTTTCCTGATAAAAAATTGGTATCGCTGTTGTAATCACAGTCAATAATGCAGCACCCTTATTCACCAGAAAATATGTAACCTATGAGGGAAGTGTAACATATTGTCTGTAAGAGTCAATGCATTTTTAGGATTTTGTAAAAAATAGAGCGTTTGCGCCTAATGCCTTGTTCCATAGACATGTGTATATTTATGGCAGATGTATGGATGCTTGTAGTGAAACGGTCAAAGTAAAACGTGATGTAGTACTTTGTGGTTTTAGTAGCACACTGACTTTTTTTGAGAGGTGTGAACAGTATGTAATACTCGCAGAGATGAAATTCCAGTGTTTGCAGTTAGCAATACCACTAGACAAGTCACGCATAATATACGTATAATGCTTCACGTAAAGACAACACCTGTCTGAGCCGTAAATTATGGGTTAGAGTATGCTGTAAAACATATAAAAAACATCAAATTAGCATACGAAAAGGAAGGAGAAACGTATGACAACTTCTGGTAACTCCAACAAAGGCGAACGTACTAGCACATATATGGTTCAGGACAGTAAGAAAAAGGCAGAACTCCGTCGTCAAGTTCTACAAGGTCATATGATCACAGCCGCGATGGGTGGAGTTTTAGCAGAGCAACCAGACCCAGGTGCCTTTCGTCGCATCCTTGATATTGCTTGTGGCCCGGGTAGCTGGGCACTGGATACGGCAAAAACCTATCCAGAGATGAACTTGGTCGGGATTGATATTAGTTCGTTGATGATCGATTATGCTCGTGTTCAAGCGCAAACACAGAGACTTTCAGATCGAACCGAGTTCCGCGTCATGGATGCACTGAGTAAACTTGAATTTCCTGATAACTCGTTCGATTTGGTGAACCTGCGCTTTGGCGTGAGTTTTGTACGAACCTGGGACTGGCCTAATCTTCTCCTTGAGATGCAGCGCGTCGTTTGTCCAGGAGGCGTTATTCGTCTTACTGAAGGTGAAATTAGTAATCCAAGTGCGAGTCAAGCACTGACCGAATTGAGCGATCTATTTGTGCATGCCTTGTACCGAGCAGGACACCTATTTACACAAGAAAGCGCAGGTCTGACCAACCGTCTAGCAGAACTTCTTACCAAAAGTTGGTGCGAAGGAGTGCAGAGCAAGTTCTATTCTCTGATATTTCAGGCGGGAACGCCAGAGATAGAGATTTTCAAAGAAGACACGAGGTCTATCTTCCAAACAATTCGCCCCTTTATTCAAAAGTGGGCAGGTCTTCCAGAAAATTATGACGCTCTCTATCGACAATTATCTGAGGATTTAGAGCAACTCGATTTTTCTGCAACCTGGCCCCACCTTACTGCATGGGGCCGCAAACCTCTGGGCAATAATCCCCCTTCCATCTCGGTTTCGTCTCATCATGAAAAGGAGAGCGAGAGCATGGCATCTTTTAGCAACTCCTCTAAAGGTGATAATGCCAGTACGTACATAGTTCAGAGCAGCAAGAAAAAGGAAGAACTGCTTCGTCTGGTTCTTCAAAGTCGCATGATTACAGCGGCAACGGGTGGAGTGTTACCAGAGCAGCCAAACGTGGATACTTTTCGGCGCGTTCTGGATGTTGCCTGTGGTACAGGAGGATGGGTACTAGAAGCGGCGCAGGTATATCCAAAAATGAGCCTTGTTGGTGTTGATATCAGTACGTTAATGACCGACTACGCGCGTACCCAAGCAAAAGAGCAGGGACTTACAAACCGTGTTGAGTTTCGGGTTATGGATGCATTGAAGAGACTTGATTTTCCTGATAACTCATTTGATCTGGTAAATCTGCGCTTTGGTATAAGTTTTGTCCGTACCTGGGATTGGCCTCCGTTACTTCTCGAAATGCAACGGGTCGTTCGTCCCGGCGGAATTATTCGTGTGGGCGAAAGTGAGGTAGTTACCCAGAATACGAGTTCCGCTTTGACGCAACTGTATGATCTAGCGATGGGTGCGTTCTACAGGGCAGGACATATCTTTACACAAGACACAGCAGGCTTAACAGGTCATCTGGCAGAACTGCTCACGAAAAGTTGGTGCGAAAACGTACAGGTAAAAGCTTATCCTTTGCTCTTTCGAGCGGGAACGTCAGAAGGAGAGATGTACATAGAAGATGTGAAATATCTTCATATCACCACAACCCCTTTCGTTCAAAAATGGGTAGGACTGTCGGAAAATTATGAAGCTCTCTATCGACAGGCACTTAAAGATATGAAGCAACCAGACTTCTCCGCGATCTGGCCGCACCTCACAGTCAGGGGAAGCAAACCGCTCACGCACGCGAAATAGTGTTCTAGCAGAGAAGTAATCTGTACCAGGAAGGAGTGAGAACATGCCATCAGAGATGTCACAGGCAAACGGCTCAGAGGCTCGTTTGCTTAGCGATGAACGATTTCTCCGCAAGGTTGCCTATATGTATTATGAAGATGGAAATTCACAGGAAATAATCGCCGAGAAAGAGTTTTGCTCTCGACAAACGGTGAGTAAAGCACTACAGAAGGCGAAAGATCGAGGCATTGTCCGCGTTTCTATTGTCCCTGACATGCGTTCAGGCTATTTACGAAATCTCTCACGCGAAGCACGTATAGGGCTGGAATTGGAAGATGTTGTACTCGTTCCTGGTAACAATTTTGAAGGGATGAAAGAGCATGAAACTGCTGAGGAAGTGGTTGTTGAGATTGCCAAATCTGCTGCCGACTATCTCGATCAACTCCTGACCAACACCGATATTCTGGCTGTTTCAGGTGGTACTACCTTCATGCGGAACGTTGCACGCTATCTCAATCCGAACAGACTGCTCCCTCATTTGCAGGTTGTTGCTACGATTGGCTTTGTTGAAGCTCATACGAGTGACGGTGATGCAAATTTGATTGCTTACGATATTGCAAGGGCATATGGGGGGATGCATACGTGGTGCTGTATGCCTGCATTTTTCCCAACCATCCCAAATGCTCTCATGAGTATAACAATGATGAGACAAATGGATCCTATTATGAAGCAAGCAGCCAGTCTTCACGACAGAGCGAATGTGGTTATGATGAGCATTTGGCCGCCGCATACGAATGATGAAGTCGTGGTAAGAGGAATTCTTTCCAAAGAACAGATTCAAACGGTAGAGGCGATGCACCCTGCGGTAGATATTAATCATTGGGTATTTAATGCGGAAGGTCGATGCATTAACACACTTCTCGATCCTCCACCATATTATTTAACGGGTTTTGAAATTCCTCATCTCAAGCGGAAAATTCGCAAAGAGGGCGCAAAAGTAATTCTTGTTGCTGGCGGTGGTCCGGCTTATATTTCCGCTATTCGCGCAACGCTCAAGGCTGGTCTTGCAAACATTCTTATCACAGACCATGTTACCGCACAATTATTACTCACGGAGAAGTGATACGTATGCAGCAAGCCTCACAGTGGCTCTTAGAACTATTAGATGCACATGTATGTGTAGATGATGCGGAAGAAGCGTCAGTAACCCTTGCCAGGCATATGATTATGCAACACACGGATATCTGGCTCCAGAGTTGTGAAGCAGGCCATATTACTGGCTCTGGCTTAATTCTTGACCGTGAAGACAGGAAAGTGCTGCTTCTACACCACCGCAAGCTTCAGTTGTGGCTTCAGATGGGTGGGCATGGAGAGGATGAATTTGATCCAGCACAAACGGCTTTTCGTGAGGCAGTTGAGGAGTCGGGTCTGACTGATCTGGCGTTTTTTCCTGATCGAGAACGGCCAATGCTGATTGATATTGATACGCATGTCATTCCCGCTCGCAATGAGCAATCAGAGCATTACCACATAGATTTCCGGTATTTGTTTTCTACCTCATCACCAGAAAAAGTTCGGCTTTTGCAGACCGAGGCAAAAGATGTACGCTGGTTTACCTTCTCTGAACTAGCCATGCTATGCCTCAGACCAGCAACGCTACGCCTTATACAAAAGGCAGAGAAATTGCTCAAGCATTCATACTACTCGTAAACAAGCTGATGAATGTTCAAATGTGCTACTTGTTCGTACATCTGTTTCGTGTTACAATGGGACAAACGAAAAACACGAAAATAGTGAACACATACAAGTAAGAAAGAACATGAACGAATACGTAGCGGTCGGGCAAGAGACCTCAGAAACACAAGACACCTCGGCGGCATGGGAGAGCATCGAGACATTTAAGGCACGCTATCCTTTCCCCATTGACCCATTTCAACTTGAAGCGATTGTTCATCTTGCCGATGACCAATCCGTGATGGTGGCCGCACCCACCGGCACAGGCAAAACCCTTGTCGCGGAATACGCCATCTGGCTCGCACAGCAGCGAGGACAACGCGTCATCTATACCACACCCCTGAAGGCACTCTCGAATCAGAAGTACCGCGACCTGCGCGATGCCTATGGCTCAGATACTGTTGGCCTTGTAACAGGCGATATTGTAGAGCATAGCCGAGCGTCCATCGTGATTATGACAACTGAAGTCTATCGTAACATGCTTTTAGAAGAGGGTGGCGAACGCTTTGGTCTCTCCTCATCGCTCGACGATGTAGGTTTTGTCGTCTTCGATGAATTGCACTATCTCAGCGATATCGAGCGTGGGCCAGTGTGGGAAGAGGCCATCATCTGTTCGCCACCGCATGTGCAACTGGTGGGCCTCTCGGCCACTGTAAGCAATGCCCAGGACCTTGCCGATTGGATTAGCCGCGTGCATCGTCCCATCGTACTTGTAACGCATGAGCAGAGAGCCGTACCCCTGGAACACTACTACTTCCTGGATGGCAAACTGCATCTCGTACAAGATGCCGATGGTAAGCGTGTCGAGAAGTTTCCCAACGTCGGCGGCGAGGCGAAGGTGGCACAACTGTCGAACCGAGGCCGTGTCTATACCTTTGAGGACGATGAGGATGACGAAGACGACGATGAATGGGACGAGCGGCACAGACGCGGGAAAAATGGTCGGCAAGAGACACAACGTTCTGCAAAAAACGAAGATGAAGATACTCTCCCTCTTCAGGAGAAGCCTAAGCGTCAAAAGCCACGTGAGGCCGCCGAGTCGGGTGCTGTGCTGGCCGCTCTACGCGACGCTGACCTGTTGCCATGTCTCTACTTCCTTCCCGGTCGCCGTGTGGTGGAAGAGGCCGCAATGAGTGCTTCCCTCCACAGTTTCACGACACCTGAAGAAGCGGCCCGTATCAAAGAAGAGATTAGCATCTGGCTAGAGCAGCTACCAAAAGAGGACCGCAACTTGCAACAGGTCATTTCGCTAACAAGTTTATTGCCGCGCGGTCTGGCCTTTCACCACGCGGGCCTGTTACCAGGGTTGAAGGTGCTGGTAGAGACGCTGTTCGCGCGTGGGTCACTGCGTGCCGTGTTTGCCACAGATACACTCGCACTCGGCGTGAACCTGCCTGCACGTACCGTTGTCGTGGGTAGCTTGAGCAAGTTCGACGGACAAGAGATGCGTCTACTAACTCCGAACGAGTACCGCCAACTTACCGGACGGGCAGGCCGACGTGGTATGGATGTACATGGCTCTGCTGTCATTCCATATTCGCCCTGGGAGCCGTTCGAGCAGTCATTCCAACGTATCACAGGTGAGTTGCTACCAGTTACTAGCGCGTTCGTCATTCGCTACAACTCGGTGCTGAACCTGTGGAAACCAGGGGATGTACAGCACTTGCGCCGCATATGTGCCTCAAGCTTACGTGAGTACCAGCGTTACATGATGTGGGAACTCAACGAACTACAACGCTTAGAGACACGCCATAAAAAGGCGAAGAAGGCAGGTAAGAAAAAAGGTGCAGCCTCTGATGGTGCCGCCCTCGCACTGGAAAAGCGGCGTGAGAAGATTGGCGCATACCCCTTGAGCCGTGCAGGAGCGGCAGAACTGGATGGCACCATCTTCGCACTACGTGCCCTTGGCTTTATCGGACCTGACGACCAACTCACCCTCAAAGGTCGCCTGCTACGTAGCATCTTCCATCCCGTTGGTGCCATGATTATCGAACTCATCATGCAAGGTATCCTTGATGAAGCGACGGCTAGTGAGCTTGCCGAGGTGTGTAGCTGGTTCACGTTCAATGTTGATAAACGTGTAAAGAACCGTAATGTCGTACACGCGAAACTTGTGCAGGTACGGCGTCAACTCTGGCACATTGTGCAGCACATCAATGGCGTCGAGCAGCGTGCATCAATTAATCTTACTCCTGGTATCTCACCAGAGTTTCACGGTGTCGCTCTTGCATGGTCACGTGGTATGTCGCTAAGTGGCCTGATGAATCGTATCGACCTTGCCGAGGGCGATATGCTCATGTCAATCAACCAGACCATTGACCTGCTACAACAGGTGCAGGCCGCCGTTGGTCAGGTTTTAGATGCTCGTGACCTGTGGACGCAAACAGAGCCACAGGAGCCACAAAGTGCTGCAAGTACGCGTGCTGAGCGTGAACGGGCCGAGCAACGTACACTACAACGCAAACGTCTGGAACATATTCGACCCTTGTTAGCGCAGGCGTCGGCCTCGCTGCTGCACGGTATCATCGTGCAGAGCCGTACCGTCCCCTCAATGGTTGCAATGGTCGAAGACGAACCTGTCCCGCTCGACGCCGAAGAGGACCTGGACCCAGAGATACTCAGCGACCCTACGGTGTAAAGCATCATAACAAATAGAGATGCAGGTGCTATGCGACCTCTGGTCGCATAGCACCTGCATCTCTATTTGTTATACAAAACATTAACTTAGTACTACAGCCCCACTTAGAGAGCGGATGTGGTAGACTGCGGCAGGAGGGCAAGCCGATGACCACGCAAGCACAGGACCTAGGCAGCCAGACCCCCGAAGAAGCGGTCTTGCAGCACGCCACA
>JAABUO010000346.1_pt1 | contig 99659 bp, 71 predicted proteins | sample 5559291 | NCBI WGS metagenome assembly JAABUO01 (sample SAMN10711878, study PRJNA513372) | rock metagenome | isolation source: Antarctica rocks | place: Antarctica: Victoria Land, Finger Mt sud
CAAGGGTCCACGCTAATCGCATATAGTTAGCGTGGACCCTTGCGCTAGCTCGATCGGGTTAGCGCGTCACGTGACGTCACGTGATCAAGTAGATCGATTTAAACACTTGGCGCGCATTCTTCGCTCGTTCCACCTTGTTGGGCTAGGAAATTTGCCTAATCCTAGAATCAAGATTGGGCGAGTTAACTCGATCGAATTGAAACTCGACCCAACGATCACACTACTTTTTCGAACTATTAAAGAATATTGTTATACTATATTTGTATTTTTGTTTGTAAAATATCGAGCGCATAGATAAGATAAGATAAGATAAGATAAGCGAATGCTAACGCGACGAAGTTAGCTTGGATTCTTGGCATTGACCCAACGAAACCCAACCCTAGAATCGAGTTCGCGCCTTGATCCTGGCCCAACCCTACGAGATCCAAGAAGGTGGGTCAGGTTAAGAAAAAAGTGTTCGACTTGACCCAACGATCACACTACGAAAAAGTAACTTGAGAACAAAAAAATAATGCAAAAGAGTATTATAAGCAACAACTAATCTAAGCAAGTTGTTTCAAAATAATATAAGCAAGCGTAGCTTTTGTATCGAAGCATACTACTTGATACTTTAGCAAAAAATTCAAAATTATAATATAATAACGTTATTTTCGATTTCTTGACAATTTAATTCGATTTCTAATATTGAAATCGAAAATCGAGTTAAGTCGAGTCGAATTAATCTCAAAATAATAGAAATCGAATTAAATTTTAAGTCGATTTCTAATATTAAAATTATCAAGTTGAATCAATTTCTAAAGTTCGAATCGAAATTCGATCTAACGATTAATTTAATATTGTCTAATATAGAAGACAATAATATCTTTGAAAAAATAATATTAACTATAGCAAATTGTAATGTCTTCGAAATTTAATAATTAAAAACAATAGACAATAATATCTTTATTAAGAACTTGTTGTAAATTATAATAGATAATAATTTCTTTATCGAAACTTTGTTGTCTATTGTATTAAATAAAGTTGCTTATTATACTTTTTCGAACTTATTAATTGCTTGTTTAAGTAAAATCTTGTCGATTGCTTATTTAATTAATCAAATTTGTTTGTTTTTATTAGATTGAGCAAACTAAGTAAAATAACAAGTTCTATTTGTTAATTTAAGTAAAAACGAACGAGATAAAAGTTTGAATAACTTCTTGACTCTTAGTCTAATTAATTTACTAATACAAGAGATATATTGATATTTAATAATGCAAAATTGCAGAATTTGATAAATAAGAGCAAAAAGAGCGAGATTAATTAGTTTAACTAAGAAAGATATCTTAATACAATTAAACAAATATTTGCGAAAGACAAACAAATGCTAACTCTAATGCAATAACTTAATATTTAATAATTGCGAAAGATAAACGAATACTAACTCTAATATAATAATTTAGTATCTAATAATTGCGAAACGCAAATAGATGTTAACTCTAATATAATAATTTAATGTCTAGTAATAAATGCGAGACTAAGTAAGAGAATTAACAATCAATATTGTTTGTTTAAATTAGACGAACGATTACTTGAATCGTACGTTAAAGCTATTATTTGCTAGACAAAGAATAGTAGCTAGATAAACAAAGTAATTAGACAAGATAAAAAGACACGCAAATAAATAGGACAAATATCGATAATAATTGTAAAGATAATTCTCTAAGAACTAAGTTAACAATCAAGTTATACTTAATTGTTTAAGAGCAAACGCTATCGACAAACGTCAAACGCTCTCTTGCTATTTAACAAGAGCATTAGACACAAATCTCGTAATAGCGCAAATCTAAATACTTATATATTTTAATTAATTTCTAAATTATGTTGCTTTAATTAAGATATTTCTAGAACAATATTGTAAATAACTATTTTTACTATATTTAAGATTAGTTTTTTGTAATATTGCTAAATAGCTATCGATAATAGATTTATTTCTCTATTTACTTTTCTATTTTCTACAAATAACAAATTTCTATCTACAATTACTAGATTGTAAATATTAGATTTCTTTTAAGTAGAATATTTTTTTCTTTTTACAAAAGCTCTAATTACAAAATTATCTATTATATTAGAATTAACTATTACTATAAGTTAACAACTATTAGTCTTAACTAATATAATAAAATATTGTATATATATTGTTAAGTTTAATTGCTACTATTAAATTAAATATATTATATTTCTCTAATATACTTTTTATGAAGAAATTTAAACTTTTTTCTACTTTTGTATTGTAATTTCTGCTTTAAACATCTGTTTGCGCTAAGCTTTTTTTTGCTACTATATTATTGATTTTAATTTTCTAGAGAATTAGTTAATTTTGTTTTTGTCTTCTAAATAAATTTAATATAAATTGTTATAACAAATTGTTTAACTAAAATCTACATATAAGTTGTTTGTTTTTTTGATAGAATTTAGTTGTTCTACAATTCTGTCGAAAATATTCTTTTTTGTAGTAGTATTGCTTTTTAGCTTCTTCTTGTGTTTATCTACAATCTCTAATAAACTAGCTAAAATCTCGAGATAATCTATAATATTTTCTGCGCAATTATAGAAGTTCTTTTAGCTATATTTTTTGTCTCAATCCATTGCTAGATTATAAGAGTATAATATTCTTAATTGTTTTGTTTTAATAGTCTCTTGTATAACTTAATTAATTTTCTATATAAATACAAATATTTTATCTAATAATATTTTATCTAGAATTTTCTATAACTAATCTAAACTTTCTATTAGATAGTAATTGTTGTTTAATTTAGTCTCGAAAATGTCTATTTCTATATCGATTTGCTTTCTAATATTATTCTAACTATCAAATATTTCTTTTAATATAATATTAATCTATCAATAATTTATCAAATTCTATAATCGACAATTTCTTGCAGAATAACTCGGATTATTATATAAATAATATGTTTTTTGAAATTTGTTATTTTGTTTTTCTCTAGAGTTCTTTTCTTTGTATTGCTAAATAAAATTCAATTTTATAAATATAGATTTATAATAGTCTAGATTATTAGCGTGACCAACAAATTAAGTTTCAACTCAAACGAGTTAACTCGTTCAATTCTAATTCTAGAATCGAACAAAAGTTCTAGCTCAATTAAGTGAGTCGAACGTATAAAACGCGTTAAGCGTTCAACTCAATTTACTCGATTACGTAACGTCACGTAACGCGCTAACTATATAGTTAGCGTAAATTCTGCGCTAGCTCAATCAAGTTAGCGCATAAATAAGATAAGATAAGATAAGCAAATGCTAACGCAACAAAGTTAGCTCAAGTTCTTGACATTAACTCGATAAAATTCGATTCTAAAATTGAATTTGCGTCTTAATCCTAACTTAATTCTACAAGACTCAAGAGAGTAAGTCAAATTAAGAAAAAAGTGTTCGACTTAATTCAACGATTACACTATAAATTATTGTATTTCTAATTAGAACAAAATTTTCTCTACTAATATTTAATTGTTAGTTCAAAAAAGATTTTTGCTTTTTTGTAGAATTAATTGTATTGCTTTTTTATAATTTTTTAATATAGCTTGTTGTCGAAATCGATAGCTATTTCGATAAAATCAAATATATTGCTAATAGATTTACTATTGCGCATAATTTTGTTTTTAAGATTATTCTTAAGATTTTGTTAAAATATTATTATAAATACAATTTTATTCGCGTTTTGAAAGATAGATCGAGCTAATAAAAATTAAGATATCTACAAGATTCTATAGATCTTACAAATCTATCTATTCTACGTACTTAAATTAGTACTGTCGAGATAGAATTTACTCAAAGAGCTCGTTTTGTTTTCTTTATGTTCGACAAAGTTGCAAAATCTCTATCGAATTAAACTACGTTTTGATACGTAAAATTTTGATGTTCGCAATGCGCATAGACGTTTGAAATTGCTTGTTAATTGTATAGTTGCGTCAAACTATTATATTTTTCGATTTAAACGTTAGATTTCGTCGATTTGAGCAAACTTTACTTTTGAGACAAATTTGATAAATCAAGAGAACGTGTGCGCATTTTACGCAAACAAATTATAATTATTATATAGAACAAACGCATCTACGAGCGCAATGTTGAAGAGTGTCAAGATCGTCTTTCGCAAAGCTTGACTTGAACTTCTAGATTCTCGCAAGTAATGCAAGATTCTAATCTTGATCTTGCACGAAGTCCAAATATTAGTAACACAAAACTGCAACTTTTGTTATAACAAATCTATGTACATCTAGATAGCGTAATCGTTGGATCGAGTTTCAATTTGATCGAATTAACTTGTTCAATCTTAATTCTAAGATCGAACAAAAGTTCTAGCTTAATCGAGTAAGTCGAACGCATAAAACGCATCGAACGTCTAACTTAACTCGCTCGATTACGTAACGTTACGTAACGCGCTAATTATATGCGATTAGCGTAAATTCTGCGCTAGCTTAATCGAGTTAGCGCATCGATAAGATAAAATAAGATAAATGAATGTTAACGCGACGAAGTTAGCTCAAGTTCTTGATATTAACTCGACAAAACTTAATCTTGAGATCGAATTCGCATTTTAATCCTAATTCAATCCTACGAAATTCAAGAGAATTAATTGGATTGAAAAAAAAATGTTCGACTCAATTTATCGATTACACTACATCTAGGACTAAAGTTAGAATTTATCAAATGCGAATAATTGTTTTACTCGATAAAATTAATATATTTCTAAAACTTTATTGCGTAATCTGTTGCAAAAATTTGTTAAATTAAATATTAAATTACTCTTTTTGCAATTTGTTTTTTATTAAATATTTCGAAAATTCTTCGAAACTCTCTTTTGAAGTTGTTAAAGTTTGTAAATATTATATAAGAGTTTTTGTTATAATTTTTCAAATATTTGTATAAGTTTAACTTAAGTTAATATTAAACTCTTTTTCTGAAAAATATTAATGCAAAAATAGTCTTCTAATTTGCTAAAATAGAATAGAAGATAAAATAAATATTTATTTGTCTAAATTAGTTTTTTAGATCGATACAATCTTTATAATAGATATTAGACTTATTAATTTTTATTTCATTGTTTTTACTAAATATTAATCGATATAATACTAATAAACTAATACTTGAAATAGAAGTGCGTTAATCTAATATAGATATTTTTAGAATATTTAAAATATTATGCTAATACTTGAATAAAAAATATTAGCAAAAATTATATTGTTAAAAAGATTTATAAACGTCTTCAAACAATATAAGCAATTATTTAATAACAAAAACTTGCAACTTAGTAATTGTAACAATAAGTTAAGACTTAAAATAAGTTAAATACAATTTATGAGAAAGTTGCGTTCGAAAGTTATATATCTTTTTATTATTTGAAATTCAAGATATTTAAAATATTCAAGATCTTAATTATCTTAATTATCTTGACTCGGATTCAAGATATTTAAAAATTAAGTTTTCTTAATTATCTTAATTCTGTTGATAGATCTTTTCTTTCTAATTATCTTGTAAAGAGCAATGCATAACAAATAGTATTTATTAGCACGTAACTTGTAATATAAGATTATTTCGAAAGCAAACAAGATAATGCGAGTAGTCTACGCTACAAAGTATTAATACAAATCGCTCTACTTTTAACATTATATCTTGATAATAAACAAGACGCATTTTAATTCTAACATAGAAATTCGAGAGTACATACTAAGATAAAGAGAAACGATTATCGCAAATAAGAATCTACAAGAGATAATATCAAAAAATTAAGAGCAAACTCTTATATATAACTGGCGACGTCTTCTATTACACGCGTACGTCTCTTATATTTTACAACAATAAAATAAAGATTATTCCAGATATTGTAGTAAGAGATGCAAGATCTACAAAGTCAAAACAAGAAGCAAACAATACGCACAATTAATACGAGACGCGCTTAGCAAAATAGAACGCAAAGAAGACTAAAATATTAAATATTAAAGTACGCAAAAACGTTATAACGCAATACTATTATACACGCAAGATATTGCTATATTATGTAACTAAATTTGAGTCTATAAAAATCAAATTTGAATATGCTACGTTGCAGAAAGATGATAATCTCTTCTATAACTTTAAATCTATATAGAATTACGTTTAACAATATAAATGTTAACGTAAAGTTCTTAATTACATCTTAACGCATTTAGATCAATTATTAAATCTTAATTGTCAAGAGATCTCTTGAAATATTCTAAAACAACGCGTACAATATTATAGTTAAAGCTCGCAACAAGCATTAATAGATATCTTGCAAACAAAGTAATAGACAATATTACAAAGGGAGATACAAAGACGCTTTGACGAAATGTCCATGCGTTGCAAACGCATAGCTAAAAACGGGGGAAAGTTTATTAAAACCGATCTCTGATAAGGCCTGTTCCCCAGAAATTAGTTAGCAGTTGCCATAGAAAATACCAGAGAAGCGCCCAACGTCAATGCGTAGAAACGTTGTTTCGTGACCCGGTATCCCATAGAATTTGGTGGGGGGTCGCCTAAAAGGGGTCATGACTTTTGCCGGCACCTGGTGCCGGCGGCAGACCCAAACTAGGGGAGAAGCACTTTTAAAATTTTCGCCTGAGTGGTTAAGAGTACTTTAGATATCAAGTGCAGGTGAACTATTCGTTACAGAAGTTGTGGAAATATATCCCCGCCGCTCGACTGGCTGCGATGATGATACAATGCTGTATCATGATGATGGAAGTTGCCCGTGTGCTATAAGAAAAATCTAACGCCAGATCTCATGGCTCGAGAGCATAAATCACGTGCAGTCAAAATTGTGACTCTGCCGGCCTCTGCGGGGGTCATTGGAATTGATGGCTAATCTGACATGAACCAGAGTCTTTGGACTTTGCCGCTTTTGATTGTCGATATGCAGCCAGCCTTGTGTTACCAATATCCTCCAATTGGTAGCCTCACAGTTCGGTCCTATCTCTTGTTCGGTGTTTTCCCCGCTCTCACCAGATTTTCCCCTCTCTTTTCGTTTTTTATCTATTCTCCAGTTCCGTAAAGACTTCCTACGCAGCATTACATTCAATGCTTCTTCATGGCTAAGCAACGTTCTCCAGACGGCAGGCTGGTGTACCTTCACTGCTCATCAATCTTTAGTGGAGACAACGCGCAGATTCGAAGGCTAAAGAAGGTCTCTCAGCTTCTCGAGAAGCACAAGGCATCTATTAAAATACTTACAAGAGAGTTCACCTTACCAGCCATTGCTGCCATTGCAAAAGAGTTGCTAGAAAAGCGGATTTTTGAATCCTTATCCCGGGCAAAGCTCCGTTACCCAGAGCTGTTCCAGCCGTCAGAGACGCAAGAGGCTGAAAGAGCGGCCTCTGAGGCAGAAGTAGTCAGGATCCAGGCCGAAGCAGCACAAGACATAGTGCTGACATCCGATGACGAGAGGGGAGATGAGTGCCTAGACTTGCAGGAAAGCCAACGGCCCGCTGAGCCCGAGGGGACATTGGAAGACAATGCCGACGCTCTAGACAAAGTTCAAGCCAGCGCTGTTGAATTGTGGCAAGTCTTGTCCGGAAATAACTACGTGAGATAAGATAGTTACGTAGCTAATCTTCTTGATAGCAAACGATCGACACCCCAAGCACACCAAACGCTCTCTATCCCAAGGCTTCATCCTGTCTATTTGCCTTTCAAAACCCAACATAGAATACTAGTCTTAGTCCAATGTTTGCTTGAGGAATGCTGTCTGGAGTTCGGCAACACTTGGGTCCCGGATTTGATGGAGGCGCGCAAATGGCACGAAGCAGAGTCCATTGAACTAACAGAATGGACTAAGAGGTTTAGTAAATACGCCAAGTCTTTACCGCCATCAGCCTTCAAACCGATTGCCGGTAAAAGCATCGCTGCGGTTCTCTTTGGAACAAGTGCTCTTCGTCACTCAGCCGTTCATCGCCTTCCAACTAGCGCCGCGGGAATTTTGAACATGCTCCATGCAGCTGTGACCTTTGCAGAGGCTCTTAATGACCCCCAAAGAGCGGATAAGGTAGCAGAAATCAAAACGCAGCTAGAGGCTAGCATAGAGGAGATTGTGCAGCATCAAAATTTGCTCGAGCGCAAGCTCCAAGATCAATTTGAAGATATTGCGCGTCGGAGATCTGAACTTGACGAGTTGGAAAGATCAGCCATTGAAGAGATGCTGGCAACGGACAAGGAACAACGCACAATGGTTGGCTCTGCCTTCGAAAGCTTTCTTGTTGGCTCCCAGCAGGTCACCAATTCTTGCGCCTGTAACCATACACCGACCTTTGACGGCGCGAAGGCCGACTCTGAGGTAGATGAGAATATGGAGGGTAGCGGCATAGGTATGTTTTCATAGGTTTTTCCTTTTCTTCCATGTCCCATCTGTTCCTATATCTATTTCTGTTCCTATATCTATTTCTAACAGTGCCTCCAGGACGTGAACAGAGACTCCCAGAGAGGAGAAACGAAGCTCAAGCTTGTGGTCAAACTCCACTCGGCGACGTGGAACCTCATAAAGATGAAGAGTTGGAGACAATTACCACACCTCCTTGGCACGATAACGATGATGGCGGCGTTGAAGAGAAAACGGAGGTCTCAGAATTGGCTCTTTCGACTTTATTGTCGAAAGGTAAGAATAGAAAAAAGAAGAAGTTGGCAGCATCTGACTGGGATATTCCTGCATTCGAAGAAGCACCTGTTCTCGAGGATGAAGCTCCCGCTTCGGAAGAAGCGTCCTTCCCCCTAGACCATGCTACTCATGATACAGGTTGGAAGTGGCCTCGATACGTAGCTTGGAATTTTGGCGCAACCAGGGATGTTCCTGCAGAGCCGGATACTGTGGCAGGGGAAGCTATGCACGCCGAAGAACCTTGTTTCTCCGCGCCGGAGGAAGCTTCCCACACAGACGAGCCTTACAGTATTGTGCCAGAGGTAGAGCCAACACCGGAGGATACCTTTCCTACACAAGAAGCGGTCTCCGATGAGGAGCCAATGGGAATGGAAAGAGGCGCTCCCAGCGCAACGCTGGAAGCTTCACAAGCGGAGCTAACAATCGAAGACTCCGACGACGCAGAGAAACATACTCTCGATGAACATAAAAATATCTCACATGACTTGAACGATCCCTATGCATCAATATCAGGGCCTGTTATCACTCCAATGCATAGTGCCCCAGCTGAGGATGCTGAGTTCCTTGTACCGCCTTCAAGGCCTGCTCTTAGTGCCATGCGCGATGAATGTGATTTTCGTCCACCTCTTCCGTCGGCACCATCGTCCACAGCGACATCCGTCCTTGAGGCTGCAGCCCCAGAGGCGCCAACGGAAGATAGCCATACCATCACACTCAAGATTCTGAACGGCGGCAAGGCCCTCAGATCTATCGTCTTTATCAAAGCTTGCACCCGGACGGCAATCTTGAAGGAAGCAAGAGCATATTGCATGAAATGTTCACAAAACGATGAAAGCCTTGCAACACTGCTGGCGAAGGGATACGACTTGGCCTTGATGTCGTTACAGATGTACGGCTACGACATGGACTTGTCGACATACAAGGTTGAAAACCTGTCCTCTCTGGTTCGGGCTATTGAAAAAACGGGTATTCCGAGATTTACGATCCGGATCTCTGAGGTTTGAAGGGCATCAAGGTTGAGCTATTCTCCTAATCGTTACTCTTCACAGTGTAGGCTCTGCACTTATGATATGATGTACACTATTACGATCAAAATTTTGGTTCTTTTTTCATTCTAGAACGGGGAGCCCGTCCTATATTAGCAGATATCACAAAAATCCATCACCCCTGACACCTTCAGTGGGTCCGGGGGGGACGATGATAAGCAGGTTACCATTACTCTGATCTTGCTAGACGTTTCTCAGGTGGATACCAGTAACGTGTAAGCCACCCTTGGTTCCCCAATCTACTCTTGGCCCTCCCCCACAATTAACCTCCGGCTCCTCCCATCCGCTCTCTGTCTGAGAATTGAGATAGGAGTCATCTGAAGAATTAGATAATCTGCGTCACATCATAACAAGCAAGCGAAGCTACGATCAAAGACGTCTCTATACTATCAAGCTATGTGAAATAGTAGGGAAACCTCATCAACCAGAAAACTCGGCTGGAATTCGCGGACCTTGTACTGGCTCATCACGCTCTACGCATTTGATTTGTTGCGAACGAAGAATGCTCGCCAATGCAGCCAAAGTATTACTGGCCGCAGAGATAGATCGCCCTATGTGCTGGCTGCCATCTTCAGGAGTATCTAAGACGTTCAAATGCGGCAGGGTATCTTGTGCTACTTTCGCTTTCGAGGAGTAGAAGGTTTCAACAGCTGTGCGAAAGCAGCCCTAGTCTTCTTAATGTGTCGACTTGTGGTCCTCATCCGATATAGCCAAGGCAACATCGATGTTGAGAACGAGCACGTTAGCGCCGACGTCAAAGGCTTGGCCATTCCATCATGATCATTACCAGAGATCCATGTCTGTTGTGAGCTTGCGACATGGTCACTTTGAGTTGTCTCGCTGGTTTGGGGGGGAGGGTGGTCTAAGTAATTGGCCGTATCGCCCTAGCTTTCGGCATGAGCACCGGTTCGATCTCTGATGGTGTTGGTTTGATGGTGTGGTGGTGTGGTGGGTGTATTAATTACATGCTCAACATAGGCTTGGCTAACCACTCGCTGAAGATGCAACGGTGCAAGCGGATGGGAGGTCTAGTCGCAAAGTTTTCCGCTTTCGCCGTCAACGAGCATGATTATTAAACGGCGTCTGCTAAAGCTACTTTATCATCCCATATAATCCACCAAGAATTCTCCTCGTACGCCAAATTTAGCTTTCAGTCCGAAATTGACAGAGCACGCTGAGGTTTGATCGTTATGCTCGTCACCCTCTACCAAGTCCCCAACACCGCCTCTCCCTTTCATGAACCCAGCAGCTTAGATGAAGAAAGCAGCAAGGGCAGACAAGCCCATCCCAACGACCATCAAAGATCCCTGATTAGATGCCGCCGAGTTCTGGGCCTGGAGGCTGAGAGGGCTTTGAGTACTGCATTTCCACCGAGTCAGCACCGCGTCGTGGAATGACGGGACGAAACAGTGATGAAATGAGGTCCGGGGAAACAACCCAAATTGAGCCTTCCGTCTCGTGACTTGCCGTATATGCGGTACAAAAGAAGGGGAAAAGGAGGGAACACCTACGCGGCAACCGCAACACTGACTGGGGTGACGGACACATCGCTGGTGTCGGTAGGGAATGCGGACGTGCTGGAGGCACCTGTACTGCTGGGGGCGTCGTAAAAACCACCCGCCGATTTCCCCTCGTCGTCGTTGGCATCTCTCTTATGGTTATACGCGATGGAAGTTGCACTCCTGTAAAAGTGTAAGCGGGCAGGATGTGCTTGGTTCGAGGTACCTACACTTTCTTGGTTCTATGGTGGTGCTTTGCAGGAGTCGTGACAGTGACAGTGCTGGACATAAAGTAAGCCGTAGTAACAGAGGCATGGGGCGAGGCAACGTACGCGGTCTGGGTAGACTTAATCGTGTCCGTCACTCTAGAGATGGCCGTCACAGTAGAAGTGGCCGTCACTGTAGCAGTGGCCGTTACGGTAGAAGTGGCCGTCACTGTAGAGACCCTGAAACGAGGGTAAGCAGTGAGCATATGGACTTGCTGTGGGAACACCTACGCTGTGACAGTCTTGGACGCTGTGGTGACGCTGACAATAGTCGTAGCCTTCCCCACTCTAGATGGATGATGGCCCGATGGATGATGGCCAGGGCTGGCCGCCGGGTGGTGCTCGTCCCATTTGGCGCCTGGATGACCATGCTTGCCTGCATCATCGTTCCTACCTGCGAGAACGCTCTCCGCAGCAAAGGCCACTAGGGCGAGCGCAATGGCGGGACTGCACTTCATGGTGATGATAGATCCGCAATCTGATGATCCCTTGAATAGCTGGATTGTAAGGAGAGGATGCAGTCGAGATCTCTAAATAACTTCTGCAAAGATTGAGTGGAAGATAGAAGGAGTAGACCAGGGGCGGGCTTTATAGCATATAAACTTCTATTCAACAGACGGGAAAAAACTCTGCCTCGAAAAGGAACAATGCCGACATATATGCTGGGAGGAGCCCGAGAAAGCCTTTGAACCCATCCACACGGTGTTTCTGCAGCCATCGTTGCTATTGTTCAATGTTCCTTACAGCCTTCGAAAGTGTAAAAAGCGAAAGTTAGCCTTTAGAGAAGGACTGTAAGATTCGGGCAATTCCACATTAGAGTGGGCTGATAGGCTTTCGAGCGGCAATGATATTGGTCATTAACGGCATGGCCAACGTTGTCTCCGCTGTTATGCGTTCGTGGTGCACCAAGGCGTTTGGCAACCATGGTACACTCCGTTTTGCATCGTTTGACCATCCGTGCAAAGCCGTTGCTGTAACCCCGAAGCACCGAAGCCATCAATCAGGCTTGTCCAGATAGAGTTTCTGGACCATCGTTGAAAACTGACAACCATGAGACGACCCTGTGGGTTGTCCTACAAGGCTGATTTATCGAACAGTGGTCTAGCGTCCAGTCAACGGTGAGAAGCATCGACATTGAGCCAGTTGAGTAGCGCAGCGATTGAATAGGGTTTCGCGTAGTGATTAGGACTGGCATGATGCGCAAGCTGTTGCTCTCTTCATCCATTCTGATAACGCCTCTTCACCTCCGCCACAAGATCCTTCGGTTCAGTCCCACCAGCACAATCTTTCCACTCGCCACCGTCCCTGATGCACCAGGTCTCCCCTGCAACCCTCACAGTGCAGCTCTTGACAACGCCGGCGTCAGCGCTCCACTCCACATTTGAACGTAATAAATCATTTCCTTTGCCATCCTCGCTCACGCAGGAGTTTAACGCCTCGAACCCGATTCCGTGCTCTAGGGCGCAATTCTCAACAAGGTCGCGATCGGGTATACGAGAGTACGACATGACAAGGCATGTGGTGAAGCCGAGAGACACCACAGTCTTGTTGGGGAAAAGATCTCTGGAGCACAGTGAAAGCATATCGCCCAGGCATTCTCCCGGCCCGTGCTTGCAATCAACCGTGTCTCCGGGACCAGTCCTGTTGCGCATAAGACATCAGCAAATCATCAGCTCTCTAGCAAATGGTGGAAGTCGCTGTTCAAGAACACTTTGAGCTGGGTGTCCCAATGAACGCCAGATGAGCGGCAGCGAGCGGGAACGCAAAGTCTATGGGTACCTTACTTTCCGATGAATGAGACGTTGAAATCGACCATGTCCACCACCTTCTCCATCGCCGGCACGACCAAATCTCTCAAACAGTCCCTAGCGTCCGGACATTTGGACATGATGTGCGCCTCCAATGGTACCAGTCCGGAACTGTTTCCTTTCGAAGTCACTGCTTTTTGTGGTGGATGCGCTGCGGTATGGTGTGATTGATGCCCTTTGACTTGGTACACGACCGAGTCTGTTTTGTCAAATGACAGATGTGATATCAACAGCCATGTCAGCAGCACAAGCGGAAGTGAGACGAGCAGAAGACGTCGTGATCGAGACAGTCCAGGCCTTTGCATGTTGCCTGGATAGAATGCTCGGTTTTCCTGTTTCTCATGCATCGGTAAAGATACCATCGTGCTTGTTGCTTTCCTGTCGGCTATGTTGTCGATATCGACGGACAGTAGGCGTGACCATGGGCAGGTGCGCTAAGCCACTTTAGGATTCGAAAACTCTTTTGTCGAATTTATAGAAATAACGACGGTCTAGAAACGGTTGCACGACGGTGTTAAAACGGTCGCATGACAATTGCCACACGGTATTCGGACAGTTTTCATCTCAAGACAATTGCCATCTTCAGATGGGTTTCATTTTTAAACTGTCTTGTGATGTTCTTTATCTAGGGACTGTCCTTGTTTGAAGACAATCTTCAGTTTGAGAGGATTCAGTCGGAAAGCCATTTTCGTCTGGAGACGGTTTTCCTTTCTTTCACCGCACCCAACAAAAACCACCTGAAAACCCCAATTTAGCCTGGAGTACCTCTCAGTTGTACAGTAGGTACTGTTCTTCGACACATATGAGGATATCTACGTAGGATGCTCGGGTTTGGCCTTAGAAAACCAAAAGCGAGCAGCAACCCACAATACATCGGACAGCAGCTTGGGTGAGGCATGCGTTGTTGATGAGCCAAATTATCAACGCGTTCCGGGGGTCCACCTCACCTCTCAAAGGTCTTGACCATCAAAGCGACAATATGTAGTATTTTTATCTGGAAGATATACACAGAAAGCCAAATCACTATCTGCATAGTCTTGACGTATTCGAATGCCAACCTCCAATTTTACCCTCCTATGCAATGCAAATGCTCGCTCATGCTCATTATGTCGTGTCTCCAACTTTCCCGATACATCGTCAAGCTTCCTCGTCGCTCTCAACCTCAGCCACATCATCGTGGAAAGTCTTGCCTTCCGTGGTCGGCTTAATCATTCCACAGCGAATGGTGAAATCGCCGAATTGCTCTCCTTCGTTTCTTTCAAGCGCATATCGCTTGATCAAGGGCTTCATGATATGTAAGATTTCTACCTCCATGATTGAGCTCCTATAGAGCTTGTTAAGACGCTGGCCGTGGTACCCGCCACCGAGATACATGTTGTAAGCCTGGTATGCCTTTCCGACGAACGCCACTTCGGCCAGCCAAGGTCGCGCGCAGCCATTCGGGCAGCCGGTCATACGCATGACGATGCTGTCGTGCTTCAGGCCATTCTCCTCGAGACAGTCCTCTAGCTTGGTGATGAGCTCGGGCAGGTACCGCTCAGACTCCGCCATCGCGAGACCACAAGTGGGAAAGGCCACACAAGCGGAAGAGCTGAGTCTCAGACCGGAGAATTGTACATTATCTAACTTGTACTGCTTCATCATGCTCTTGACATTGTCCATGTCGTCATCGTGTATACCAGACAAGCAAAGGTGTTGGTTAGGCGTCAATCGAAACTCCCCTTTGTGAACCTTAGCGATCTCACGCAGACCTGTCTTCATAGGATAATCAGCGGTGTCTTCTACCCGCCCATTCTCTATGAAGAATGTGAAGTGGTTCATGCCAAATTCATCTTTCTGCCAGCCAAACGTGTCGATGTTCGACTTGAATTGGAACGGCTGCGGGTCTTCGAAGCTGTAGCCAAGGAGTTCTTCAACTTTACCCTTGAAAACGTCGACACCCATGTCATCGATCGTGTATTTGAGTCGAGCGTGCTTCCGGTTCTTGCGATCTCCGTGGTCACGTTGAACGAGCATAATCTTCTCACAGACAATGTGGGTCTTATCTGCAGATACATAGCCCAGCATACTGCCGGTTCGTGGATATGTCTTCTTATTGTTATGAGTGACACCCATGCCTCCTCCCACAAGAACGTTGAAGCCCTCCAAGCGACCATCAGAGCCTTTGATAGCGATGAGGCCTATATCGTGTGCATAAACATCAGTGTCGTTATGAGGTGGAATTGCAATTGTGATTTTGAATTTCCTGGGTAGGTATGTTGGCCCATAGAGCGGCTCCTGATCAACCACAGCATCACCGGCAACCTGAGTCTGCTTGTCATTGTCATCCTTTAGCCAAATCTCGTGATAAGCCGTCGTTGACGGCAGCAAGTGATCGCTGATTTTGGCCGAAACCTGATGAACATCGCGATGGAACGCAGACCTCGTGGGCAAAGGGCTGCACATAATGTTCCGATTAACGTCTCCGCATGCGGCAATAGTGGTCATCAAAGCTTTATTAATCCCTCGCATGGCAGACTTGAGCTTCGTCTTCACGACGCCATGAAACTGAAATGTCTGGCGGGTAGTCAGCTTCATGGTGTTGTTGCCGTATGAGCTGCTGATCGAGTCCATCTGTAGCCACTGGGAAGCTGTGGCTACGCCCCCATTCAGTCGACAACGGATCATGAAGGCGTAAGCAGGCTCCAGGCCCTGAGCCTTGCGTTCATCGCGCACATCGCGATCATCTTGCATGTATGTTCCGTGAAACTTGGTGAGCTGCTGATCTGAAGCTGCAATTGCCCCAGTGGTTGTGTCCTCAAGTCCTTCAGCAATGGTCCCTCGCAAGAAGTTTGACTGAATCTTGATATCCTCGTTTGTAATTGGTGGTGGTTCTTCCGGTAAGCCTTCAACTTTGTCTACGCCAAGCGCTTGCCACAACTTTGGCTCCCACTCGTTGTAGCCTGTGTGGTAATTGTCTGGGTCTTGATCGTCGCCGAGTCCGACATCAGTCAGACGTTTACCGCCGAGGAATGCTATTCTGTTGTCTAAGTCTTTTCCAGGTTTGTTGTAGTAGACCTTATCCTCTTTGCGCGGCCAATAGTGACTATCACCGAGCGCAAAGACGGCGAAATGGATCTGTGACAGATCAAGCTCGGTATTGTCTTTGATTGCTTCCCAGAAGGCGCGTCCATTTTGGGGTATCTCTCCTTGGCCAGCAGTACTGCTGAGCAGAACAACGTTCTCCTCTGTGGTAAGGTCTTCCACCGGGAGATCATCCATTGCCATAACTATGGTCTTCAGGCCTCTGGCTTTTCCTCTTCGACCTAGCCTCTTAGCGAGACTCTCGGCATTTCCGTTGTCCGAAGCGAAAAGGATTGTTAGCGGAGCACCGTACAAGCCCTCGAGCATTTTCTCATAAGCATCTTTGGCTTTTCTCTTTTGCAAAGCACGGACCTCTGTACCAAAGGAATCCGAGAGGTTGGCAGAGAACTCAGGATGCCTATTCATCAATTGCGTCAGATGGTTGTCGCGCTTCAAGAACTCCTCAAGCTCTCGTTTGATGCGCTCCGAGTCCAGCGAGAAGTTCGGCTCGCCCTTGTCCTCATTGTAAGGGTTCCAACGATACAAAGGCCAATAGCCTAGATCGACCGCCTTCTTAGTTTCTTGTAGCACAGTCAAGGGCGAGTCGTTTTCTTGATTATACGGCAAGTACGCCACGACAATTGACGGGCCCTTGAATTGGTCGGCCTCGATCATCGCCTCAAGCACCTGAGTGTAGGAGCTATAGACGGCCACTGATGCCACATAAGCATTACCGAAGTTCATCGCATAAAGACCTATGTCTTTCTTTCTTCGGGCGGCGTCAGCCGCTGCCCTCTCCGAGTACGGCTGGGAGTCGATGATTAACATATTCACATTAGCGCCCGACGCGATGACATGATGAACACCCGAATTGCCTAGATCGTATGCCCAGGCATCAGAGCCAATGAGCCATTGAGATTCCTGGAAAAACAGTCCCTTAGATGCGAGAAGCTGGGAAGACAACCTCGACCCATCGGTTCCTAACCTTGCAATGACCTCTGGCGCAAGGTTGTTGGCTTTGGTCGGATCTTCCGCACTTAACGCCCATTTCGACAGCCAGCTCTGCGGTACGTCGGTTACGAAGTCTCGACTTTTGGCAGCTTGCTGTACTTCGCCGATGAACCGCTTCCGGTGATCAATCCGGGCCAAGAGCGAGCCAAAGCCGTATTCGGGTGACGTTGCGATTGACGATGATATCCCAGCATTTGCCGCTTCCAAACGGTTTGCAATATGAAGTCTTTGGCCGAACAGCTGATCTAGAATCTTCATGTACGCATTTTCAACTTTCGGCGGCTCCAGATTATATCCACTGAAGACGTCCTTTGGCCGCTCTCGGTTGCCGACTTCGAGGTTCTGGGTTGGCGACGGTGATTTCAGATTCTGGAATATGCCTCTCAATGCTTGTCGTGCAGTGGCTGGCTCGATGAATCCAAGCTGGTGACCAACTATCGAAGGTGCATCACTCTGTGAAGGTCCTATCTTTAGACTTGTCAAGATGTCTAGGAGCACTGGACCCCACTTGGTCGTTTTCTTACGAATCTGCTCTAGAACAGCAATTTTTTTGATCGTGGATGGTATCGCCTGTGTCAGTCCGGCACCCAACCAAGGCCTGTAAAGACGGGCGGTGATGATACCACACTTGGCGAACTCGTCGGCAGGATTGGCCTCCAGTATCTCGTCTACGAAGACGCCGGTAGAGCCGAAAATAAACAGTGCATACTCAGCGTTCTCGGGACCAGAATATTCGAATGCTTGGTATCTGCGTCCTGTCGCAAGTGCAATGTGCGACCATATCCGCGTAATGAAGTCTCCAATGTCCTCTGACGTGACAGCCCGCGTAATAGTTGAGCTAAAAGAAGTGGCAGACGAGAGTGAAGGCCTGCTATCAACGCTGCTCGCCCGAGCAGAGGAACCAGAAGAAGACTCATCTCCTTTTGCAGTCTTTGTAAGCGGGGGACTCGGGTCATTGATTCCTGCGCCTTGCGTCTGCTTGCTTGCCAGGTTGGGCACATTGTTCTCAATCATCTCTGGGTGAGTCTCACTGTCAACATATAGCGATCTGTCCCCTTCCATTGCAGAGTGGTATGACCGCGATTTACTATCGTCCAAAATTCCCCAGACTAGCTCTCGGTCCTCAATTGGAATTGGATCATCACGTACAGAGTTCGCCGGATCAAAGAAGTGGATGACTCCTTTACCCGATCTTATGGCCAATGCATGTGCTGAGAGTGCTATATCTTGTGCTTCTTGTAATGTCTCGGACTGTAGAAACACGAAGCCTGACTGCCGAATCGCAGTGATCTCAGAGTAATCTGGATGATGTAGCGGATGTAACGCGACATGTAGTACGATGGGTAACTGTGCTAACTTGTAGAGATGTGGTATAGACAAGAGCAATATGGACGAGGATGTGGTAACCGAGACGAACTTCCCAGATCGAAGCGGCTGGAAAGCGGACAGCAGAGGATCCGCATTGTGCCTTATGGCTTGAACCTGCAAGACCGGTGAGTGACTTTGCTCGCTCGTTAATCTAGTTGGCATACCTCAGGCACTTTTGTGAGACATCCGGGGTTTCTCCTTGAGGCGAGTCCACGAAGCTGGCGAGAGAAGCCCGAATCAACGCCCAGAGCAGGCTGAATGGAGAGAACGAGATCGCTGGAAAGGTAGGCAATCCTCGCCACTGTTTGAAAGTCAGATGCTATACCCCGGAGACCTGAGCTGACTTTCGCGGGCCAGTCGAGTGTAGCAAGTATCCTCTATCGCAGCATTGAGAAGAGCTTACCTGCATCACCAGCGTTTGCTACCGTCGACATTATCGCTGGACTTTGACGATGAAGCTGATGCCAGCGCAAGGTCAATGGAGTGGGAAAAATGTAAACACGGAGACGGCGAACGCTGGGATCAAGACCATCTCACACACCTGAATCAGCTGCAATTAGTATAGAGTAATGATTATTCATTTGAAGAACTCTGAACGGAGCGAAAGCACGCAATTCTGTCGAACCGAGGTGATCTACCGACGCGATCTTATCGATAAGGAGATTTCATGTGGTACACTTTGAAGCTGTCCGAGTAGGTATACTGCACTAGACGAAGTTCTAGGTGCCTTCTGTGAATACTGGATGATATCGCGAGCTTGGGGCTACCGTTCAAATTCGTCGGGAGCTCTTCATCAGTCTCCTACGTCCTACAATGCCTCCACCCAAGCAGAAAAGGCCGAAAGGCGCCCAGGCTTCACAAGGAACTCAAGATGACCGCATAAGTACACCAGCTCCATAAACTGTCAGCTCGATTCCCATCCTCTAACGTGCTTCAAAGCCGATCCTCGCTTCACGAATATCCAGACCGACCCTCGTTTCCGCCTCCCCTCCCGCAAAGACACCCATGTCCGCCTCGACTCCCGGTTCGCGCACATGCTGCGCAGTGACGACTTCTCGAGCAAAGCGAAAGTCGATCGGTATGGTAGGAAGCTGCCCAAGGACGCCGGAAGGAAAGATCTGGAGAGGTATTACAGAATTGAGGATGAGGATGACAAGGGAGACGGAGTGGATGATGATGAGGAAGTGGAAAAAGAATTGAGGAGGGTGGAAGAGGTGGGCGAAGAGCCAGAAAGTAGCTCTGACGAGGAAAGCGAGGATGACATGGCGGAGGAAGAGGAGGATGAAACTTTTGGGTTGGTGGGCGACCAGGGTGCTGAGGAAGTTCCAATGGGCGAAGTCACGTCGAGGGTTGCCGTCGTCAACCTCGATTGGGACAACATTCGTTCGGCAGATCTCCTGGCGGTGTTCTCAAGCTTTGTGCCTACCCGCGGAAGAATACTGAAGGTCTCGATATACCCTAGCGACTTCGGCAAAGAGCGCATGGAACGCGAAGAGATGGAAGGTCCGCCCAAGGAGATATTTCGCGGAAGCAAGCCAAACAATGCGCAAGACGAAGGTTTCTCGAGCTCAGAAGAGTCGGACGAAGAAGGCCTTGACGACGAAGCACAAGTCGACGAGAAGATCAAGCAGTCTATCCTCAAAGAAGACCCAGGCAATGAATTCAATTCGGCAAGTCTACGCCGCTATCAACTATCCCGCCTCCGCTACTACTACGCCGTCCTCATCTGTTCGTCCCCTTCCGTCGCTGAAGCCATCTACACCGCCGTCGACGGCACCGAATACCTAACGACAGCCAACTTCTTCGACCTTCGCTTCGTCCCAAACGACACAGACTTCAGCGCTGACAAACCTAGAGACGAATGCGAGCGCATACCAGATGGCTACCGGCCAAACGAATTCGTCACCGATGCGCTCCAGCATAGCAAAGTTCGTTTAACTTGGGACGCTGACGACGGCTCCAGAAAAGAGGCTCAGAAACGGGCTTTCTCCGGTAGTCGCGCCGACATCGATGAGAACGACCTCAAAGCATACCTAGGAAGCGATAGCGAAGGAGACGACAACGATGCGCCGCAACCCGTCGTAGTTGATGCTACAGCTGCCGCGAACCCATCAGACGAATTGGCAGAAGCAGCAAATGCCACACCCCCAGCGCCGAAGCTCTCCAAGAAGGAAGCCGAGCGCCAACGCATGCGCTCCCTCCTCGGTCTGCAACCCGAGCCCGCCGCGAAGAAGAGCTCCAAAGGCACAGCCAAGGCTCCAGTCGGCGACATGCAAATTACATTCACATCCGGCCTGTCCGGAAACAAAGGCGGCGTCTTCGAGAACCAGCCTTCGCCCGAGCGCGAAGAAACGACCGTCGAGAAATACATCCGCAAAGAAAAAGAGCGCAAAACGCGGCGCAAAGAAAAATCGAAAAGCTCAGGCATTCAGGAACCAGGGCAGATCGCAGGAGACGACAAAGCCACCGAAACTGCCGACGCCGGCTTCGACGACCCCTTTTTCACCGCGCCCGCCACCACCTCCGCCACCCTCAAGAAAAGCAAGAAGCGCGCCCTCCAGAAATCCCCCTCCCCCTCCCCCTCCGCCACCGCCCATCTCCTAGCCCTGACCGCCTCCGACACCGCTGGCAACGAGGTCCAGCACTTCGACTCCGCGCTCCTGGCGAAAGGCGTGAAGCTGGCGAAGCAGAAGAAGAAGCGGAAGCTCAGCGAGCGGCAGAAGGCGGCGCTGGAGGCGAGGGAGAAGGATGAATTTGAGGTTGATGTAAAGGATGAGAGGTTTGCGGCGGTGTTTGAGAGGAGTGAGTTTGCGATTGATCCGAGTCATAAGGGGTACAAGGGGACGGAGGGCATGAGGAGGTTGTTGGAGGAGGGAAGGAGGAAGAGAGGGCTTGAAGGGGAGGGAGGGGAGGGGGGGGGAGGATGTTGGGGATTTGGTAAGGCGGGTGAAGAGGAGGGGGGAGGTGAAGTAGTACTTTGAGCATATCGAGATCCAGATACCCGGATGGGAATTTGAGTGAGAAGCAACAGTTTATACCTATCCGTTCGTTCATAAAGTCAACGATCATCTCTCTCTCTCTCTCTCTCTCTCTCGCTCTCGCAGACGTTCCAGCTCCTGAGCCTCTGGATCGAGGAGTCAAAGAACACATCATGCTTGCTGTCAACCCGCACCACGACGCCTCTCCCACAAGCCTCACCCTGATAATAATAGTGTCACTACAGAATCAGACCTCTCTGCGAACCAATTCACGTACGCATCGCATTCGTCATAAGTATCTGATTAGATTCCTAACGATATTGGTTCAATAATGAGTTGGGTGTATACGTTATGATTCGTACGTGCATCCCCATCCCCTGCCCCATCCCACGTTACCACCACCCCAACAACCCTTGAATCCCAAGGCCACCCTACACTCCCCTTCAGTCCCCAACGTCACGCATCGAATGGCTTCCTGCTTCCGTGAAGCCCGATCCGGTATATAAAGTACCCGTGCCGTATGCTGCAAGCCGTTGGGGAACGGCACAGGCTTCGCCGCCGGAGGCTGGGAAAAGTCTATTTGCACTTCACGCGACCGCTACCGGAAAGGGATGTTATTCAACAGGAGAAATGAGGTCGCGCAAAGAAGAATGAGGAATCATATCCATGAAACAGATGAGGTTGTGGGAAGGTAAGGGTGGAGCAGGCATGCGACAGCGAGAAGGGAACTATGTAGCTCACACTTGTGAACGAGGATAAGTCCCCCTCCCTATCCATGCAAAGAGCATCAACAAAAGCTCGGTGAATTATGAGCGCACGCTTCCCCTCGAACCAGTGTCAGTAGGGATTGAACCTACTTCGTATTAGGGGAGTTAATTGTTAATCCGACGCTAGACCAGGGCCCTCTGGGAAGTGGCGGAGAGGGGTGTTTTTCTCCGCGGTTTATCCACCTACGTAGTACTATACAGGTAGGAGAACTCTCTAAATATCTCAATACGACGTTTGTTGCCCGTTTGCGTCTATAACTGCCTGACATCTAGCGTTTATACTATTCATCAACTCGTCAAGACGTGTTTGTGGAATAGCATTCCATGCAGCTTTTACCGTCTCGCTCAATTTATTGTACGACAAACGTCCCTCTCCATGCATCTCCTGTATCCAATTTTTTATGTCGTCTTATAACATTTCTATAGGATTTAGATCCGGAGAAAACGGCGGCCATTGTATAAGATAGACCTCTCTCTCTTCAAATTCTCTCAAAACGTTCTTCGCAGTATATGCTCGAGCGCTATCTGATTACATCTCCTGATTTCGCTATATAAAACGTGTGGGGCGGGCTGAGAAAATGCCATAATGTGGCAAATGTGACGGAGAGGCGTCATATTCTCTGGTGACGCTAGGACCCCTGATTAGTGCCCGCTAGTTGCCGAATTAACAATTAACCCGGTGGATACGAAGTAACCTTCCAGGGTCAACACGTGGAGTAGCCGAACTCTCTTTGTCCTTGCAAGTAGTGATGCTATATTACGGTAAAATGCGCGGACTTACCGTATTACGGTAAAATAGAAGGTTTTGCCTCGTAACACGTAAAACGCGCTAGACTCGATCTGAAAAGCCCTAACCCTAGTACGCTAGTTGATTTAGGTTAGCGTCTACCCAGGTCTTCACCAGGGTTGCATGAAAATACTGTTTTCTGGCATTTAGAAGCTTCGGTAGTCATCTATCTACGCATATATCTATATATCTGGGATATACCAGGGGAATCAGGTTGTTCTTATCGATTTCTGGTGGTATTTGCACCTAAAACAGAGGGATATCTCATAATTCTCGTAGATCTGACTTATTTCGCCATGAAGTCTGCCCGGTAAATGATCACTTTACATATCATCCTGGGGATTTCGATGAGAAACAGCCAAATCTCCATGAAAAACACACCAAAAGAGCCGGGATTTCTCTATTATCTCCTTCTCTACTAATAGAAGCTTCAGGCATCGCAAAGGAGGCAGTAAACCTCTATAATCATTGCATATTTGAGGTCGCCGGGCATCAAATATATGCCTATTAATAGGGCCCCCCCTACTAGCGCATTTTACTTTTACCGTAAAATGGAAAGTATTTTACCGGTAAAACGATGCTAGCGGTAAAATCCTTTAGCATCACTACTTGCAAGGGTTAACAAAGAAGAAAGCTCCGGCTGCGATCGGCAATTGTATGGATCTCTCAACAGGATGACGAGGATAACGAGGGATGCAGTGGGGTGTGAGACTGGCTTGGACTGCATTCGGTCCTTGCAGTGCTAGGCTTTCGTGAATTCGAATCGTCGGCGCTTTATCATACGCAAGCGAAGCAAGCACATTGCGATCGATTTCCTCTCGTCGCGCATTGCTTTTGATCGAGGAAAATTCCAGGTTCAGGGCCGCGGTCATCGAACGGTGCTTTCCTGAAAGCCTCGGAGGGTTTCTAGAAGGTGAACAATACGGACCGGGAGAGCGGACAGCTTTCTTGCTTTCCTGCCCTCTCAAGGTAGGTTGGAATGACAGTCGGCAACTCCACATGGAAAACCAAATCCTCAGATGGGGATGTTTGAATTCTGCGGACTTCCATATTTCGATTCCTACATCACCTGCTATCATGGCCGATCGTGCAAGTCGCTACTATACCTACGCGAAGTCGTCATTCGCAAGCCGCTGACTTCAGACCTTCTGGCCCTGAAAAGTGGGTCGAGGGAAAAAGTCGCAAAGTGGATCCCTTTCAGTTGGCAGGGGGCTAGAGAACTCCTTCGATCCTGGAAGTTCCTTGCAGGGTACAATGCCAAGCAACCTTGCACGTGCATCGGGGGTCCTCGGTGTGCGGACTGCGGATAAGGATGGAAAATCTTTTAGTCATGAAGTGGTCGCTGCATGCAGGAACCTCGCGGCCGCGCATTTTAGCGAAGTGCGAGGATTGCCAGTCGTGATGGATGTCGACCCTGTGTGCCTGGATTAGTCGAGTCGTACTTCCAAAAGGAGACCAGGGTCACGGAAGATGCTATCTGGTGCATTGCATCGCATTCACGAGATCAAGCACGTCGAGAATCATTCGATTGCATGGCATGACATGGAAGATGCTGCTATTTGCAATTGCTTGAAGCGAGTGTTTGCATTGGCTGACGACATCAGAAATAATCCATGTACAGTCTAAGTAGAGCGCTTTCTATAAGCCAACCAGCGAGTAGCCTGGCTACTCAAGCTGAAGAGAGAAGGAAAATTCCCAGAATCCCATCTATGGGCGACTTGGCATCCTGAGTCTAGCCCGGTGTACTCCGAAAGGCATGCTAACGCTGGCTGCAATGCCGTACGTGATGTCGTAACGTTCGTGAATGGGACCACTGCAAAGAACGCCGACAACCTCCCTGAACGCCGCAAGCAGTGACCGGAGCAGCTCTAGTCAAAGGAGGTGATGGTGAGCTTGTTCGTTGCGACACTCAACGTCTTCTTGTCGGCAACTTTCGCGACCGCACCAGATACCGCGCCATCGATGGAGCCATGGTCGACATAGCTGTTGAACTCGGCCGTCATCTGGAAGAATTTGACGACCTCGGCCGTGGCGTCCTTGCTCATGGAGACGGCAGTAAGCCCGCCGTTACCGCCAGTGGTTCCCTGGACGAAACCGGAATCGAGCAGAGCTTGCTGGGTGTTGACATCGACGCTGCCCCATGCGGCATTGGCCTTGCCCAGACAATCCGGCTCGCCGGTGGTGGAGATTCCGCCATCGACGCGCTTCGAGCCGTCCGTGGTGCCGAAGGTGGAGTTGGACATGCCGAACTCCATGTCGGCGTTGTACCACGTGACGGACGGGTCACGGAAGTTGACCTCGTGGCGCGTTCCGCTGCCCTCCATGCCGGAAAAGGCGCCAGCGAAGCCGGCTCCGGGGTGGAACTGGACGATGCTGCCGGCTGGGACAGTAAGGGAGGGTATGGAGGGCATGCCAGCCCCGTACGCGCTGCTTGGGTTGTCGAAGTTGCCTTGGATCATATATACGCGGTCCTGGCCCGCGGTGTTGTTGAAGGTGATCAGAGGATCCGAGCCCCCGAAATTGGTGACGCCTTGGTCACTGCGGCGCGCCACTGGGGCGGCGAAGGAAGAGAAGGCGGCCATGGCGGCGATCGCCAAAGTGGATGTAATGAGACGCATCTTGTTAGATTTACTGCACTATAGAGTATATCGATATTGAGTGAAAGTGGTTGCTTTGGAAAGCAAGGAACGAAAGAGTGAATGTGTTTCTAATCGGTAGTCTGAGGATTGGAAGATGGTGTTGCAGAAGAGACTGCGGGTTATATACTCAACCTCTCAGAGGGAGAAGGACTTCTGTTGAGTGTGGATAGGGAAGGAAGGAAAGGCACGGCAAGCCAAGGTCGAAAAGGACAGAGGGCCACAAAAGCCTGGAGATAGCAAAGGAGTGAGCTGTGAGAGAGTGTTGAGGAATAGGGCCGGAGGGCTGGGGGGGTTCTTGTAGGCGCGGCAGCCATCGGTGCATTATGCTGTGGAGAAGACCAAAGGCCTTGGGAGAGTTGCGCTCGGAAGCTCATTGGCCAGAGAGACAATCCAGCACAATGACAACAAAGGGCGTTAAACTCAGGGCTAGGCTTTCGATCAATAATGAAACGTTGAAGAAGCTAGCTTTGGTGCTCCACATGGCGCTCCGCACCTCCTTTGTACCTGAGATCCGAATGTAATCTAGAACCCTTCCAAGCCTACAAGCCACTTCCGGTCGCCTGGAAGTAGCGACTGCTGCCCTACTTGCTTTTCCAGCGGTCTTCGTTGACTGTACACCTTCCACACAGGCCCACACCGGACATCGCGAGACGACGACCGAAAATGGTTGAGACTGATGATGGAAACAAGGAGCGAGACTGACGTGGCCTTGACTTTGGTCAAGCTTTCCATATTGAACCGAAACACGACAGCGCCGATTCGGAAATCGCGAAGAGGGGCCATTGGCACTCGTGTCGATGCGAATACTCGAGGATATCCTTTGCATGAAAGCAGGCGATGCGCTGGCCTTGTCCCGAATCCCAGGCGTGTGGATGCGCGGGCACGACGGGAGAGCTTCCCTCCCATTTTCCCCCTGGTACCTGCATGTGCCCAAGACTTGCCGGGCCGCATCTCCCATTCGCCCAGGGCAAGGAAGCCAAAGTGAAAGAGGGCATGGAAAAGGTGCAAATACTTTAAGGTGTGGATGGTGGGAGGATGGCGAGACGAGTGCTAGTGCCGAAGTCAGAGGCGCTGACAGCCAGTGAAGTGACTGTCGTCAGCGACGCCGTAACCGAACTAGGAATGGCATCGTCATTCCATAGCCACTCCCTTCACCACTCCTCTGCCGGCACTCTGTTTAGCACATGCACGCGCGTCGTACTCGTAGAAGTAATGGTAGAAGTCAGACGAATCCACCGTGGGATGCCTAGCTGAGGAATACCGCACGGCATGCATTGAACATCCATTCTCGTGGAGCGTCCAAGTCAGCACTCGATGGATCGAGATGCAGCGAGGGAGGATTTGCGGGATTTGCGGGATTTGCGGAAGATGACCGCAGGAAAGAAAGGCCGGAATCGCGGTGTGTGCCGTGTGGACTCTGGGCGGCAGTTGGAAGGCACTTGCCCCTGACAGACGCCAGCCGAAGCCAAGCCGGTCACTTGGGCCTGGCAAGGCTCCACAGGCGCCATTTTACTAGGCGCCATTTTACTAGGCACTGCTCACTGCTGTGCTGCTAAGTTCACCCTCCATCATCTTCACCACCTGAATGGAAGTAAACCTGAGAACGGTTACACTCGATTCACTTCAACAACGGCCGAATGGAAAGCTCATAGGGTCTAATCCAGGCCCGCATCTGCCTCGATGCGTAAGCCTCTCTTCGATGCTTTCTAAAAGCAAAAGGATCTATGCTAGGAGCAAGCGCCTGCAAATGCTATGGGTATCATCCGTTGTCCATGCGTGTTTTCCCTCTCCTCAACAGCCAATACATAGAAGCCTATGTCAGCCAGATAGCAAAAATGTTGACCCAAAGTTAGATTGCTCCATGATGAGAATTCAACCAAACGTAATTCCGTAGCCGTTCTGCAATCATCTCATTGCTGACTCCGTCGATACTTTGCCCCGATCCCGCCCGACCGTTGTCTGTCGGGCGCTGCCGTGTTGCCGCCGCGGATTCAGTCCGAACCGTAATCGTCGTCCACGCTTTTTCCGCTCTTCTTCCTGCTGAGCGACGGCCGCCCCCGCTTCTTCCTATGAGGAGTTCCGGCGGCGGAAAGAGAGCCCTTCCTTTTGAGTGACCTTGATCCACCGCTGGCGGGCATGGGAGTCTCTTTTTCCTCGTCTCCACTCGGTGTTCGCGGTCGTTCTGCCCCATCTTCTCCCTCGGAAGCTACCTTGACTTCGCTATCCACCGATAGTAGCTCAACAAAGTCTCTGCACTGACTGAGCATACCATCGTGACTGCCCAGTGACTTGACCTTTTCCGCCATGCCTGCGACAAAGCCTTCGCCCGAGACGCCGTGGACTTTCGCCGGCGCCTTGTTGAGATCTTTGACCGAGGCTTTAGTCTTACTTTCGCGTCGTTGTTGGCTGCCCTGCAGGCCATAGCACCGACGAAGATATGTTCTGGCGTCCCACAATGAGGACAGAATGATACAACCGGTTGATAGCTGGCGTAGTCTTAATGGACTCACATCGGTATTGTTTAGAGGCTTATCTTCATTGTGTGCTCCTTCGTCTGCATTTGCGAGTATAGTATCGACCTTAATCTGGAAAACTTCGGTGCTGATGCTGTGTGCAATGCCTGTCCCAGTGCTCGAAACAATGTTTTCCATGCAGGATATGGTATGCAGCAACTCGTCTACGCGCGCGTACTCGAAAAAGGCTAGGTTCTGGATAAGGAAATGTGCGTGCTCTAGCGAGGCAGGAGGTTGATCGGTAACATCGATCTTGAATGGCTCAAAGTTGATTTTTGAGCAAAGTCCGGCGAGAAACTTCTTCTGGTAGACACCCTTGCTGGTTTTGATGATATCAAACATGGGAGCCAGTTTGGAGGTGTATGGCTGTGTGGTGTAGCCTGAGGTGGATTTGACAATGGTCTTCTGGTAACTGAAAGCTTCAGTAATGGCCCTCATGTATTCCCGTTCAAACATGCTTTCGTGCTGCTGGTGAAGATTACGGTGTACTTGGAACGCAATGTCAGCGATCGCTGGGTTGGTGGATGTTTCTAGAGCCACCAATGCAGGCGCAGACTCCTTGGGATGGACAAGTCCCTGTCGATTGATACTGGCGATGACTTCTGTCGCGGTAAGAGCCGATGCATCCTGACTGGCCAAAGCAATGTGTAGCACAGCTTTCAAGAAGCGCTGGGCGATAAGCGCAGACGCGCTGTCGCTGTCGCTGGCCGTCATCGAAGCGCCGAGTTTGCCGTTCCCAGCCTCCTTCACTTCATCTAGAGCAGGCTGTACTTTAGCCTCCAATTGCCCTTCTTGCTTTACAAAGAAGTCGCGGAAGCCTGACAAAACGATGTTTTGCAGCTCTGGCTCATCGCCGAGCAGAACTTTTTCGAACGCACTGCTGATCTGTTCTTGATTGAACTGGTACGGTCGTGACTGACATATCAGGCCAAGGCTGTTGAAGGCATCAGCTCTGAGTGACAGCTGGTGTGCGGTGTTTGTATATGGAAAGATGCAATTAATAATCAATCCCGCGACAGACGAGCCCTTCCACCAAGGCAACCCCTCGTGGAATGACTTCGCTTGATCCTCGAAGTCGCAATATTTGCCAAAGTAGCCTGCAATGCGGATGTACTTTTTCGAGCGACTGAGTATATCTTTCTTTGTAGGGTTGCTGTAGTCCTCGTTTTTGGAAGCCTCTAAATTCTTGAGCACTGACAGGGTCAACTTGACGAGCTTCTCCGGGTTTTTCAGCGAGCCATTGATGGTCCACAAGCATGCAGCGACTTCGTCGAGTTCCCTCATGCCTAGCTTTGCAACGCTTTGAAGGAGGGCAGTTTGCACCTCGCGAAGTAGAGTATGTTGAAGTGTAGGAACAGTAGGTAAGACACAGCGAAAGACAACAACTGCGGATCGGAACAGATGAAGATCATCCGAATTAGCCAAATTGGCGATGTATGGCTGCAAATGCTTGAGCTGATCAGGATCAAATAGACGAGCATTCGCTTTGGCAAAGACAGTCAATGTTTGAAGTATATGTCGTTGTTCGTGACGCCCCGTAGTGTTCTCCGTATAAATCATCCCGTCAAATGCTGCAGCCACGAGAGCCTTGCAGACCTTGAAATTTGCCACGGCGCTCTTCGAGCTGTTCTGAAGTAGTTCCTGGAGCAGCGATGCCAGAACTGAGGATACCTCATCTCCGCGTTGTACAGTTCTGATGATCAGATTGACCTGAGTCTGCAGCACAAGCTTCTCTTGAACTTTGGCCTCGGTTACCTTCCCAAAACTCCATAATGGTGACATCCAGATCTCCTCAAATGTCTGACGTGCAAGATCAGAAACGCTTTTGTCCAAGTCTTTGATCCGCTGGAGCAGGTTATCGCAGATTGCGGATCTAAACTCTTTCTGAGTGCTGCGCAAATACATATCTTTCAATAGTTTCATTGCACGCTTGCGCACCCCGATAGCGGAGTCATTACTGAGCATAAGCACGGTCTTACAGAATTCTTGTTCGAGAGCAGGCCGCAGAAGCAAACATTTGCCAATGAGCATTAAAGCTGAATCTCGAACCATTGATGATCGATCGACCGCGCATTTTGTCAGAAGTACTTTAACATTTCTTGCGCGGTCCAAGAGTGAGGGATCCTTCTCAAGCATGTGGGTCACACTCTTCAAACTTCTGGTGCGCACAGTGATCTGCTCGCTGCTGATCGAGTCAAGGAGAATTTTCAAAACTCTGTCGAATTGCCGACAGAGATCCATACTTAAAACGGTCAGTGCGTAAGCAAGGCGACTCTGGATGCCTGTAGTTGCCTCTGAGCTGCTATTATGATTGTCAGTTCTGTGCTGGGCATGAGGAAGATACAGGACATACTCGGAGGTGACCCAGGTGGATGTTGTAAGAGACTGACAAAGCTGAATTGCCACTTTTTCGGCTTTAGGCCCATCTTGGAGGTTTCCGCTTGCAACAGCCTTGGCCCATTGGGTCAGGTAATAAGCCTGAGCGCTTCTCAACTGTCCGTCATTCACATCCTTGGGCTGTAGGTATTCGACAACAGCACGGTAAGGACCTTGCCAACCGAGCAATTCGTCGGACTCTAGTGCGCCATCCGTATAGTCATCCAAAAGCTGTCTCAGGTAACCGCTAAATTCGGACTCGTCATTGTCCAAACTTCTGGCTGCTTTCCGGGTACTATCTACGAGGTCGGAGATCGCTGATCCTATGAAGCCTAGAAGCTCTAGTGCCATGTTCTTCGCAGGAGCATTGAACTTGGGTTTCTCTGCAATCTCCACCAGGTGAACTAGTAGGGCTCGCAGCAGGAGCTCTGCTGCGGGCCACTCCGGTTGGCCCACGACCGCGATTAAGTCCTCGCAAAACATGTCGAGTAGCTGACGATACGGCTGATCGCCGGTTTTAGGAGCGGTCATGGCTCGTGAGACGAAGAACCTGATAACATACTGGGCACTCTTACCAGCACTATCGCTCAGCATATTCGCGAGCTTAGATAATCGTCCTACTGCAGAGTCTTTTCCAGAATTAGCACCAGTTTTCACGTCCGGAGACAAATTCTGCACATCGTCTGCTCGGGCCTCTATTTCACTTCCTTCGTCAGAAGAGGGTGAAGCAGGAGCTCGACCATTCATAGTTTTCGATGCCGTTCTTTGAGCGCTTGTCTGCACCAAGCGCAGTACAAGAGCCGAGACAAGCTGAATATTTATTCCGGCAGCGAGCTTGTATTGCCTGGCGTGCAGTCGCGTTGTCGGTAATTTCTGTAAGGATGTCAGGATCTCGTCGAAGATAGACGCTCTTTGCTCCGTGTATCGAGAGAAGATCTCGGTGATCATATCCATCGCGGTCCGCCTCAGTGTCTCGAACTTCTGGATGCCTAGCACAGAGTCTTTTTCCATATGCGCATTTTCCACAAACAGCGTATGTGCAGCAAAAAATTCAACAGCGTTAATGATGTTCTCCGCCATGTCAACCTTAGCTAGAAGCTCGGCCAAAAGACCCATGGCTTTGGTCGCGTCATATAACAACTGAGAAATGGCTTTCTTGTGCGATCTGGCTGCCTCGAAAAAGGCCAGGCTCGACTCGTTGTTTCGCGCTTCGACCACAGGAATGATGCACGACCTTAGTACCTTATCTAGTAGCCTTATTACACCCTGCAGTAACTCTTCCGAATAGAGCTCTTTCTCTTCCCTAAAACCCGTCATGATTCGGAGAATAGTCCGAGCAGAATGAAGACCCAAGTCCACGTCCTTGATTCTGTCTGTCCAGTGTTGAAAATCCTCATCGCTCCACGATGGCTCGATTTCGAGCTTAGAAGACTCTGCAGAAGCTACAGCACCTTCACAAAGGCTCTGCAATCTTGAAAGTGACCCAGCCGGTATATCGACGAGCCTACCGAAAGCTATTGACTTCTGCAATGCAGTGTCTAATCTGACTTGAATTGCTGGTGCTAGCGTGCGACCGCCCCCATGCTCTTTACTTGTTGAGACAAAGAATTCTGCGTGGTCTGATTGAATTGATGCTGTAGCATCCGGATGTAGCTGATCTTCGGCATCGAGAATCTCCTGAACCAGGTCTGACAAGCGGCCTGATGCTTCGTCCGCGGCTGCTCTTTGGTCTTTTGTCTGAGTAGCTGCTGCGACGTAGCTTGTCCCATCTCCTCGTTTTCGTTTACGAGAGCCTAGTTCATCTTTTACGGGAATATATTCACTTGGACGAGCATCTGATGGGAAAGGTGGGACGATGATAGCCGGAAATTGTTTCTGACGCTCCGCCGTCGAGGAAGTTTGATCTACGATTGCAGTCTGAGAGTTATACGCAAAGGCCACTTGGTTTTGAAAGGTTGCTTGTGGTGTCGACGGCGCTGTTGGTAGTCGCTGCCGCGGCTCTAGCAGACCAACTTTGCCTTTCGGAGAAAGCGGCTCAGGAAATTGTGAGGTCTTCCGCTTGGGCGGCGAAGCGGTGTCCGAAGAGCTCGGTGTTGGATCTGCAGATACACAAATGAGCGACTCAATAGCCCTGTTCAGTAGACACGTCCTCTCACATCTATGGACAAGATCTGTGCTGTCAAGCAACATTCTCGCGAACGGGCTGAGGCGATCAGCGACTGCCGGCTGCTCACAGTTCCTGTGCTTCGAAGTGACTGTACTCTCACTGCCATTGATTCCAGGCAGTGTCTTGAATTTACTAAGACAACAATGAGTTTGGCTCACTTCCAGCCTTGACAGAAAGCGCTTACAATTCAGTAATGGCTCCCTTGTCGAGGTATGGCTTCAGGTCCTTTAAAGCCCTCTGCGCTAGGCTCGATTGACCTTTGCTCCTAAGTATATCCCTATCAAGAACCTCCAGTGGCTGCTGGGCAGTACGTTGCTCAGGCGAAGTTGAGAAAATTGGATGAGGAGGCGAGAAGTTGGCGGTCGGGATCGGAATAATGTCTGAGCCATGGATGTCCTATCAGCACCAGGATCTTGTAGTACGTGCAGACTCCTTACCAGAAGTTAAGGGGACGATCGAAGACAGTGGGGAATACTGAAGAGCTTCATCAACCGTAAGAAGTCTTGCTTGTGGGGCGCTCTGGCCATTTGGCTGGCCATTCACATGAACAACAGTCGGTTGAAGCTGATTAGCTTGGTACATCCCTCTATGCGGAATGCCAGGACCATCTGTAGTAGATGTAGGATCCGGCATGGAGCCGGCAGCAGAGGAAGGTGGTGCCATTGCTGCTTGTGCAGACCATGGAGGCCTTCCAGATTAGTTCCTATGGCGGTTGAAGATGTGGTCCATCCATTGCATCCATCAATAAGAGTGAATGCGCACACAGAGTCCTGAACGAAGACTTCGAGGTGGCCGGTTGCAAGGCCACTGAAAGGTGAAGCGTAGTACTGCTTGAGGCTAGTCTCACCGGCGTTTGGTGTGATATAGCCGGCGCTAGCAGCCCTGCACGTTTGCACATCTTCCGTCTTTAGAAACCAATTGATTGAAGTGATTCTGCTGATCTGGTCACTGTTGAGTGCTGAGGTGCTTTGGTACGACAACCGAGCCGGTGAGAATGTATTGAGGAAGTGAAAAGACGAGCATTAATGCAATGGCTGCGATTGGATCCCTAGTGTTTTGCACTGCATGCGGTAACCTATTAGACGGGTCTTCTGGCGACAAGAAAAGTATCCTGACATGTGAAATATGTGGCACTGAAAATAAAGGTATAATACAGCAAGGAAAGCTGGAATCATTACAATCCACAGCTAAGTCCGGCATACAGACACATCATCTACTTCGATCACCACGACATCAAAACCTTCTGCATTTCCATCGGCTTTGCGATCCAAGAGATCAGCTGTCCAAACCTTGACTGAAGAGGATGTTCAGACCACCGCTAAGATCAAGCAGACCTGTCCCCAATGTGGAAACCTTGAGATGAGATACTACACGCAGCAATTGAGGAGTGCTGATGAGGGAAGCACAGTCTTCTACAGCTGTGGTCAATGCGGGTACAAGTACAGTACCAACAACTAGTGGTACTTCTGCATGAGAATCGACAAACAATTACATAGGATCTGGCGCGATGGCACATAATACCGCGATCCCGGAGTATTATTGTGGCTGGGATCAGCCCTTCACCTTTGCAAATGGTGAGAAGCCTTCGTCTGGTATCACAGCATATTCTCTCTCGCCGTTCTTCTCGAATTTGGCCATATCCAGCGCAACAATCACACTTTCCCTGACCACTTGTTCCGGATCGTTCAAAAATTCTCTCAACAGCTCCTCAATTCCCTCTTCATCACCCAAACTTCCCAAAGCCTCCGCAGCTTCGTGTCGTACCATGCTCTGTTCCTGGGTGTTTCGCAACGTGGCAGTGAGACTAGGTATTGAAGCCGGATGCGACAGCTGTCCGAAGACGAACGCTATCTCATGTCGGAAAAGAGCCGAGGAATCTGAAAAGCCAGCTGCTAATGCTTCGACTGCTGGTATGGCCGTGGGTAAGTCGGGAGGCGAGGCGAGGTCTCGGAGAGCAAACATGGCGCGGTAGCGTTCGAAGAGCGGGAGTGATGTGTCAAGGAGATGCTGCTGAAGCTCAGCTATTGAGTAGCGATGTGCCATCTGAGGAAGCGGTGGGGCTGGATCTATCGATGTGAAATCACTGCACTTCAAAATCAACGTGCCGTTGCCTTAGCGGCGTACTATGTTGACGAACCTGTTCTTCAATCGTTCCCCCTTTTTAGTGCCGCCGTATTCCCACTCTATCCTCCTCACGGCGATCTCGCATGTCTCCCTGACCACCTCCACCTCTTCCGCATCATCCCTCGCCTCTCTCAGTATTCCTAGACTACCTTCGTCACCTAGCGCCCCGAGTGCTTCGGCTGCTTCGTGCCTACACATTGCATCTTCGCTCTTGTCTTCTAAGACCCTTCTCAGATACGGCACTGCCTTCGGGTTCCCCGTTTGCCCTAGGCAATAAGCTAATTCATGCTTCAACAGTGCGGAGGGTGAGGAAAAAGCGGCCGCGATTGCTTGGATAGCGGGAATGGTGAGCGATGTAGGTGGATGTTGTGAAGCATGGTGTTTGAGCGAAAAGAGGGCGCGGAAGCGGTGGGCAAGAGGAGCGGATTCGGAGGTTAGGACTTTGCGGAGAGGTGGGATCGTGGTGTCTCCAGAGGTTGCAGGTAATGTGGGCGGCGATGTTGCTGAGGGTGCCATAACTGCAAACCTGCAAGTGAAAAGCAGTGGTAGGACTGGCAAGAGCGAGATCGATACTGAATAGGTTTAAGCTTGATTCAGAGATACCAGGTAAGATCTCAGTACATGTGGTGCTACAGTTGGAGAGGGATTTGCATTCCTTATCGATAAGGGCCTAAAACCAGCGATTGACCATGTTCTTCCCTACCTACTTTACCTTACTTCTTTACTATACTTTACTCTCAGTACTTTAGCTCAAGCGACATCATTGAAAGTAAAGTGGGTATGTATCTGAATCCTGATATAATCGGTTCACCGACTCTATGAACAAGCATTGAAGTCACGCAGCATGTTCAACAGTCCGATCATGTCATCATTGTATGATACATTACTTAACGAGCGGTCTCAGTACACAAGGTGACTCAATCCATCGACAATACCTATAGCGGATGCTGGTAATGGTCTACCTCGCCTTCGTCGATCCATGGGGCCAATGGTACACTCGGTACACTGCTGCACGTGAGCGAGCGTTGCTTATGAAATTGTGCCATTGCCGAATCCTGTTCTCGTAGTATGTGGAGCGTGGCAAAAGTCGGGTCGTGGCTCGAAGACTCTGGACATCAGGGTGCTAGCAGGTCGTACGGTTTGATAAAGCCGAGAGCAGGTGTTTGATGTACGCATCAGGTGATGCGGTCAGAATCAATGATGTGTATCTACTCTTAGTCTAGCTCGAGCATTGTGTGAATGCAGTACAACAGGACGCTTAAGCCGCTCAAAAATCCATCAAATCTATGTTCTATCAGCATACGGCACCATGCCTGGCGCACAACGGGAAATGTGAAGTACGAACCTCTACCGAAGAGAGCCCTCTTACTCCAGTCCATGGCCATCAGTACCCTCGTCCTGAAGCTGACACTCTGCGCAAAATACACACTTCTCCAAAGGTAGACCGCCAGCAACCCCCCCGAGAAGCTCAGACCATTGAAGTCGAAAACGGCAGAGTTCCCGACATACGCCAAGCTACCCATGTGCTTGTACTCGAAAGCTTTGTACACGGCTGCATCTAGATCGCCATAGTCCATCTGATTCGCTGCCATACCCGGTGCTGCTTGGGCAAGCTTGTTGAACTTGCGGGCGAGGTATTGTCCCTGTTGAGCAGCGCGTTGCGCTGTAGCTGGAAGCGATGTCAACTTTGAGTCGATCTGATGGAGCAGTTCACGGAGTTCGCCGAAGTCCAGACGTCCGCTCTTGTCCTTGTCGTACTGTTCAAATAGTTTATCAAGCCGTCTGAGATGGTCAGCAGCCTGGGGAAAGCGTTTCTTGACTCTTTGAGCGACATCCCGCCACTCCTTGAAAGTGATCTCGACAGTTTCTGGGTCCTTGCCCTTTTCGTAAGCAACTCCCCGCAGAAATTGGATCAGATGATCAGCGATGTTATTTTGTACTGTGGAGCAATCACCGATACAGTAAACAGTGCCCAAAGGAGCACCATTGAGGCGCAGATGCGTATCGGTTTCAAGGGCGTGCCGGTTGGTTTGAAGGTCGATCTTGGCAGCAATACGTTTGCAAAAATCCGTTTGTGCTGTCATCCACATCAGCTAGGATAGTCCCTAGCCACTAGCATGACTTCTCCATGTCAAAGATCGGAGGGTTGGTGGGCTAGCTTACCGACGCCAGTAGACCAGAGACAAAAGCCGTGAGGGATTTCCTTGATCACCGTTTCACCGTTTTCGTTCTTCTGGGTGAATATAATCTTGTCAGGCCGAACCTCTTTCACACGCGAGTTCGTAAGTACTTCGACTTGATCATGAGCGAGCTGAGCCTCGGCGTACTTGGACAATGCTTCATCATAGGTATTGAGAATGTGACCTCTGCTCTGTATAACGTGCACCGAGATCTCATTCCTAAGAATCTTTGGGAAAGATCTTACGAGATCTTCATTCAAGAAGTCGAACAGCTCGGCCGCAAATTCCACGCCGGTGGGTCCACCACCACTAATGACGAAGGATAGCAAGCGCCGACGCTCCTCATCAGAGGTTGTAGGGAGGCAGGCGGCTTCAACGTTTTCGCCAATTTTACTTCGAATGCTTTGAGCGTCTTCAACAGTCTTCAGGAAATGGCAATTCTCCAACCCTTGCACCCCATGTGGATTCGACGTAGAGCCTGTAGGTTCATCAGCAAATGTAAAGGCTTTCCACCGTATGTTGCTCCATACCAACGCCGATCACAAGCTTATCGTATGGCAAGTAAAAATGCTTCATCTCGCCACTAGCATCCCTTTGTGCTACTTCTAACAGCTGCTCGGACAATTCTACCTCGACGGCTTCAGCCCTCAAAAAGTGGCCTTTCACTCTTTGCAGTATCCGCCGTATTGGTTCAATCAACGACCGCAGCTCGAGTGTACCCACAGTCGCCGAGGGCAACATAGGTGTAAACAAGAAGTAGTTACAGGGCGAGACAACGGTGACATGGTAATCATCCGGGTGCAATTGCTTCAATAATGCCACGCTCCCCCAGCCACTACCAAGGATCACAAGTTTAGGTTTATGCTTCTTCCGCGTATTCTCATCAGAGTCATCGTCGTCGACTAAGACTTCTGCGATCGGTAGATTCTTGGGTCCGCCTCTTCTCGGATTCAGAGCCTCGGCTGAGACAGGAATATCGCTGTAGGAAAGATCCTCACGGTATGTGGTCGCATCGTAGATGAAGAAGGCTCCAACAAGGCCCCCGAGGACGAGAACGAATGCCCCAGAGTATGCAAACAAACGGTAGCAAAATCGGAAAAGAGGTCCGCGCTGATGCGGCAAAGGCTTCGTCGAGATCGAGCGGTAGAGGAGAATGGGGCTAGACGTAGGTTGAAAGGATTGGAGGTTGTGGTGATAGAATCGAGGCCTGGCCTGATTGTGCCACCGTTGTGTAAGTCTTATAGAAGAGACGGTATTGAAGGTTGTACCTGCTCGAGTGTAGACCGGGAACTGTAGTCGTTGAATTATGGTCTTTGTAGGATGTCGTGCCAGCGATGCACCTGTAAGTCCATTGCGCATCATCGTGAAGCCTGGTAAGAATAGTGTGCGTTCAATTGGGCTTAGGAGTGACTCGATCTGCTAGAGACCCCATGGCGAAGGGAGAGGAAGCATTGGCATACCTTCACTAGGTATGAATGGCTGGAGATAATCAATATTAAGTTGTGAATCCGAGCTTTGTTGATTGGCGGGCGCGACTTTCGACGTCACGCTGCACTGGAAAAAACTGCCGAGGCCAAGCCAGGAAACTACAAGAACCATCGGCCTTCCCCTGATATTGGGAACATGGTCAAGCGTCTGGCGGAGAGAGAGGTTGGTCCTTACAGCAAAAGACAGAAGCTATTGGCGTCTCCTCCGGATCAGTCACAGAACAGGCTTCCTGCTGCAATAGGATCCGCGAGAGATCTCCAACGACTACTCGCCTTCAGCCAGGACGGCGGGCCTCAGCTACGTCAAAATGTACAGCAATTCAAAGCATTCCTCGATCCGATCGCCTATGGCGATGATCATGAGGTACAGTCCGCAAGACGAAAGATCCTCCTTGAATATCTGCAGTCTCAAGCAGGTCGTCAAAGTGAAAGCGACACTCTATATCTGTCCGATCTGATCCAATCCTGGAGCTTCGCGGCTCAGACGAACAATGAAAACCTATTTTCCGCGATTGCTGCAGTACTCGCGCTTTTCTTGAAGACCACCTCGAGCAGTCTCGAGTTCCGAGATTTCGGCAACAATCTATGCCGGAACCTTCTCGAGGAAGACCAACTCAAACTGTTCGACAGAGGCTTGAGCGCCAACAAGGTCAAGGAGCATGTAATTTCTCCATGCCTGCGATTGCTGACGGAGATTGTGTCCTATGATGGCGGTACTGCAGCAAAAATGGTTTGGCGCTGCAGAGAGATTACTTTCAAGCGTCTTGACGCCTTTCTCAGCATGCGCAAGGACTACTTGGATACCTCGAACGACGCCAAACGGAAGCCTTCGGTCAGAAACAATGCCTTGCGTTATCTGTTCGTTAATCTTCGATTGCAGGCTCCCATTGCGAAAGCCGGTCTTCTCACGCTGTCTCAGGGCAAAGTGGCCCGCAGCGTCTTTCAAGACCTCAAGCAAGATCCTCCATCGATCCTCATTGAGCTGTTGGGCATCTTCAAAAAAGAAGTTCTTTCTGACGATGAGCTTCCCAAACACATTAAGGTGGCGCTGTTCAGGGAGGGGACCCTGTTGCGTATTGCATCCTTATACAATTACAGAGACCCAGATGTGCTGCCAGAGTCGGGACCAACCGTTCAACAGGCGACTCATTCTTTTCTTCTACACATTTGTACGTCGCCAACAGCGGGTATACACCAAGATCCGCAAAACATCCCTCCGCAACGGGGAGATATAGCTGATCCAACTGTGCAAACCAATGGCAACCACTTGATGGAGGGTACACTTCTGCCGGGTAACGCAAGGCACGCTTGGGTAAAAACCAACACCGTCGCGTCGTTTCTACAAGGCCTTAGGCCACATGCTAATCTGCTAGAGAAAGATCTCATACTAGCAGCCTTCCAAGCGTCACCTAATTTACTTGCAGACTACTTCCAGAAGAAACGAACCTTTACTTATGAGCCGAAATTGAGTGCAACTTGGGTCGGCTATTCAATGTTTTTGATCTCTACAATACGGCTGCCGATATCTGATGCGTATTTGGGGGTACAAAGAGGCGCACAGGTTGCGGGAACTGCCGCTTTAGGTGCTATGATTGAAAGCATTTTTCCATCACCCCTTACTCAGAAATCATTGACCAAGTGTCTAAATCAGAGCGTTGCTTTGATCACGTTCTTCGCTTTGAAGCTACTGATAGCCGCATTCGAGAAGCTTCAGAATCTTTTAAACAAGCTCCAGCATCTGGGAGCTGAGCAACATGGTTCATCTCCTGAGTCTACAAGTTCGCGGCTCATAGCAAGTTTTTTCACGAGGTGCCCTGAAATGAGACATGTAATTGCTGGTTTCCGTAGCTGTCCGAAGGATAGTGCACTGCAACGAGAAGCATACACGCGGTTGTTAGCCTTCTACTATCGTGTCATACCACAGTCAGCATTGCAGGAAAAATTCGACGTCTCGATGCCGCTTTCGGAAGCTCTTATGGAGTATGGTCACATGTCTACGGCGAAGAATAGCACACAGAAGCTAGAGCTTGAACATCTGCTGGAGATTGCGAACTTCTCGCCTGACATGCATTGGTGGCATAAATCGGGTATGTTGTTGAAGAAGTTTAATTCTGGATTTCCGCTTACGTCCCTAGATAACGTGCCATTATCCTCTTTTAGCACAATCTTGCGAATGCATGTACAAAGCCCAGAGGCGGCGCAGAACGATCCTATACGTTCGTTATTACGCTCGATCGCGGAAGATAATTATATCTTAGAGTGCAATGAACAGATACCTTCATTCAATGTACTCCTCTATTCTCTGCAGAAATCCGAATTCCGCAAGTCATCAAGCAAGATTTACTCATTCCTCGATGACTGCATTTTAAAATGTTCTAGGAAGTCTGTCATATACCACGAATACCGTACAGCTCTTCATGTCCGGCGAGGGTTGGTCTCGAACGAAACGACTGGATTCCATGTGGACTTGCTGATGATAGCAATTCTCACTCAATGGTCATTTTTCGTCAAAGCCGCAGCACCGTCAGCAATATTGACCGTCGCAAGATGGTTCGCGACCTATCTAGAAATTTCATTGCAAGCTGGCAGAGATCGTGGGCTTCTCGAAGCAATTTGCGGTCATATTGAAGAGACCACGGACGACAAAGACAGCTGTGCTGTCTTGCAACAAGCTCGAAACACTCTTTCCACATCAACAAGCACCGAAGAACTTGCCCAATTACATAAGGCCATGAAACAGGGGAAAGAACATGCTCATATATATGAGATCTCGGATGAGGAAGCCCAGCAGCTGGATTACCCTTTGCCTAAGGCACCGCCAGAAGAGGACGTAAATCATAAGGTCTTGATGCAATGGAGCCGAGAGCCGATACCTGAAGTCATCCTCGAGGGCACTCTGGGGGAGCTTATACTATGTCTTTGCTCTGAACATTGGGATATCCGAAAGCAAGCACTGAACAACTTATGTATATTTCGAGAATCTGTGAAGGTGAGTAACATCCCTTTTACCCTTGCTAGTCATGCTGACTGAGCGATGGCTAGACATCCGACTGGAGTGAGGCCCTCCAAGTGTATATGCTTATTGGAGAATTAGTCGAGACAGCCGAGCATTATCCTTCGGAACAGTCGCTTCCTTACTTCGCTGGGGTTTTCGCTTTACGCTCGTGTGTAGTTCTAACTCATCCGTTGCACCCTATGTATACCAAGATCAACAAGTTCTTGCATAAAGGTCCAGCCTGGAATCTTGACAAGATGCCTTCGTACTGGGCGGATAGGACATTGTTGCATCCACCCACCAAAGATGACGGTTACTGCACAGAAGTTGAATGGTTACTGGACTTTCTTGTAGATGGTTTGAGGACGCCCAGGGTATGCTTACGACTTGTATACATTCCATTATTTGTACTCACCAATTCGCAGGACATGGAGGTTTACAGACGAAGCAACATTTTCGAACGTCTGCTCACTCTCCGCGCATCCGCGTCGCTGCCTAGCTCCTGCAGCGAGAAGATTGTGCATCTGCTGTATCGTTGCACATATGTCAATGGTGGTACAACATTGATCACGCGCTGTGGGCTGCTAAGCTGGGTTCAGAACGAGCTAGCTCTGAACACAAGAACCCCGGCGCAGAGATTCCTTCTACGCTCGTTGGTAAAGAGGGTTTACGAGTCGAGTGACATAAACAAGGTCGATGATTGAGGTGGTGGCGGTGCCACTAAGCTAATAGCTAATGCTGGGATTGAGATAGCCGTAGTGTAATTGGTTGAGAAATTGCTGGATTCTTACTGAGTTCTTCAAAACTCCTCAAGAGATTCCATACTACATGCGCTATAGGGCACCAACAATACTAGGTACTCGATGTCTATCATGGTATACAGTACAACGAAGATCGCCAGCTTTACATGGAGCTGCCTAGGCACTCGGTAGGCTAAGACATGGTTAACGTATATTGTATACTGTCTAACACAAATTTAGACATTCTACTCTTATGTATATCAACAACGTCGCGCTCAATAGTCTTCGAAGTTACACACAAGTTGCAGAGCGTATTAAATTGCGTACTCGACAAGAGTCTCAATCTATATAAATCTAACGTGCAGTGCGCGAGTCGCAAAGTGCGTTTTCGCGAATCCGTCAAAAAACTCGCAAGGGAAAATTCATGCTGCGTACTTGGCCCGACAGAAAGCAAAGCATTATCTGCATGCAATTCCAGCTTAGATACAATTAGATGCAAGTTGTACGGTTGCATTATAAAGTTTGTGTTATAATGTACCAACAATAAACCTGATCGACACATTCTGCCTACCGGTACGCTTCAAAGTATCTCTCTTATCTGTCTGCAAGGAAGTCCTCATATGATCCCCCCTTCATTGTCCCTTCAATCACATGTTACACGCACCAGATTGGCTTCGTGTTGTCGATGCGAAGGTTAATAACCTTGTGAATCTGATAAGCAATCGATTACCCAACACACGCACACTAACAAAGTGATAATGTTTCTCTTTCCTTGCCGGTTGTCGCGTTGACTCCACAGTCAACATGCTACCTGCTTGCTAGACTTACGAGCTTCTCGTTGCAAGGGATACTTTACTGTGCAATTGGTCTAGCTCTGTCACTCCTACCTCTCTATTTTGCATCAAACCAGGGAATCCAACATTGTATAATCTGTCCCTTGTGCCGGTAGGAGTCTGGAGTCACGGTTCTGACGTAGATTCTGACCAAGTCCCGAATGCACAGCTACCCAGCCCACTGTTCAACTCTGCATTCACGGGTAGTGTTGGTTGATCAACTCCCAGTATTCACGGGTAGTGTTGGTTGGTAGTAGACTACCCGGACTGGCCCAGAACCTATTTAATGCCCTCTAGAGTTCACAGCAAAGCCTCTCTTTCTTCTGCTTCGTGGTTCGTCGTGTATCCGGAACACCCTCCTAGCTGGTCAATACTATCATAGATCACCACCCACCTCTATACTATCATAGATCACCATCCACCTCTATACTATCATAGATCACCATCCCCCTCTATACTATCATAGATCACCACCCACGTCTATACTATCATAGAATACCACCCACATCTAGTTCCTGACACCTAGCAAAGGTGTGTGATGTCTTTCAACCCCGAGCGACCTTTTTGCAAAGGCCGTGGCAGATTGGGCTGTTCGCGACACGATTGTCCCTCATGTCCATGCGTCTACTGCAAGAACAAGGGACATATGTTCAGTACATGTGCTCGTCGTACTCGTCTTTGAAGCCAGGATGGTCAAGAGAAAGGACACAAAATCGGAGACCAAACATTTTGCCAACGCAAAAGAAGACTCAACACACCTGTTCTTCATTATATAGGTATATATATCGAACCCTACAAAACGAGTGGGGTCCTCAGTCTTGAATAGTGAAGTTCCCTCCACCACACGCATTCTGGCTCAGATAGATATGAGGAACCAAATTCGAGAGGATCAAAGTATCGGCAGAACAGATGAAGCATTCCCTAATATCAACGCCATAACTAGCCACCTACTGGGCATACTTCAGGTCACCACAGATCCTATCCTGAAGGATTACAAAAGATGGATAGACATCGCAGGGAAGGAGGCTATTCACAGAACGATCACGGAATGCATAGAGCCAGAAATCTCTGGATTGCAAGGGAAACACGTCAGCCATGCTACGCTAGAAGAGACTAGACAGCACCAGAGTCAAACTTACCCCCATTTTGAGGGATCCGGGGGCTATCTTGATTATCTCACAGGCACAAGAGATGACACATGCTGTAGATGCTACGTTGGGCAATCTGGAGATTTGCCATTCCGGATTCAACACCATGTGCGAGCTATCCAGCGCAGAGGTGCAGAAAGTCTGCACTACTATATCTGCTTCCTTGGTGGTAACCATCGTCAACCTAATTTCATTCGGCTCTTCAAGATAGGGACGAATAGCCCCTATCACGCGATACAGGACAAGCATCAGAAGGCTCTGATGCTCAACATTCTAGAAATGATCTTGGCTCTTGCATTTCGATCACTGCCGGAAGAACTCATGAGCAGATACTCCACAGCTGATATCGTTAGTCTCCAGCACTCTTCCATCCATTTGAACGTATTGAACCCTCTGTATCAAGGTGCGCTCCAGCATGATGTGGTAAGGTTCAACGCAAGACAGGCGGTCCGGAATTCAGCAGATCAGGAAATCCGAAGCTGGCCAACCTTTCGGGCCAGATACCAAGCCGATCTTCCAAAGATGGACTTCTGCCCACCATCTGAGAAGGACTACCAGAGTGCCTTCACTGCCTCTGTGCGTCAACGCTATCCGTCTTTGGCCGAACCTGACAATTGGTACAATATCGGAGTTACCAAGGAAGCTGACAGCTGCTTCAACCTCATTGAGCAGGTCGACGATTGGAAGAAGAAATTTCAAAATATGATCGGGCGAGACTTCTCTTTCGAGGAGCCCATCGGAACGCTGTCTGGCAAGATCGCCATAGTTTTCGGACACTCGGACCTGAACAGATCGCATTCGGGACCATTCGAAGATGCTAGCACCCTACCATTTAAACTGCAACACACAGGGTTGACAGCAACCAATTCGCTGATTTGGTCGGTAGATCTGGGTGCGTCAAGCTCACTTCAGCCACCAAAATCTCCGATCAAGCAGCGACTGCATGACAATATAGCAAGATTCACCCTAGCCACTTTAGAAGCGGCTGCAGCTTCTGTGGTACTTGTGAGCGGAAACCTTGCGCAGCAGTATATCACGCTGCCGACAAACAACAACCTCTCGGATCCCATGCATTTCGTACTCAGGGGTCAACGCACCAATTTCAAGCTTCAGATGCAGAACAACTCAATCAAACGACTCTACATAGATGTGCCGGACCTTTCTGCAGTCGCATACCGTTCCAATTGGCGGGTGTGTCTATCGATGAGTCGCGCCTTACGTCTTGCTTCTATGATCTTGGGTATGGATATCAAACATAGATATTACGAAATCAGCAGCGCCAAGACGCAGGTCTTCCTTGCCTTGAATGCGGAAAAACAGGGTCTTCGAATGGAAATTTCCATGCTTGGAGACTTCATCAAGTCTTGGCTGTGGCGAAGAGGTTTTCAGAATGACGAGGAGATCCAAGAGCTAGTGAACGCTAGCGGCACTTCGTTGTCTAGGGCCCTATATCTGCTGTACTATGTTCTACGACGTCAGGTTCCCTATCATGGTAGCAGGATAATCCAGAGAGGAGCCAATTCAACTACCAACATCCGACAATATACTGTCAAGATTATGGACGCGGTAGAGCGACTAGTCGATGAGAAATGCAAGAAACATTGGGGTGTGAGCCTTGCAGGGTCACAAACGGGTAATACAGAAGAAAGGGACGTGGATTCCATAAGAGAGTTGTATGAAGATGCCGACGATTGTGACCATGACACTAAAGAGGGCTCCTGGTACCCAGCGACTGACATTCGGGAGTTGGAGGATGATGATCTTTTCGACGAGGAGATACCAAATAACCCAAGTCTCCTAGAATCACGCAGGCTTCGTGCGGATCTTGCTCGAAAGGCCTTGTGTGACGAGAGAACTCCTGTGGAGGATGATGATCTTTTCGACGAGGAGACACAAAATAACCCAAGTCTCCTAAAATCACGCAGGCTCCGTGCGGATCTTGCTCGAAAGGCCTTGTGGGACGAGAGAACTCCTAGACTGTTAGAGCTAGACGATATTGGTGCCATTTTTGAGGACATGATTGCAGAATTCTCAGGTTTTACCCCTGATAGTTTGAGAAAGCTTTTGAGCTCCAAGGGATACAAAAAAAAGTCCTCAGCTCGCCACAATAAAGTTCCTTGCGGCGATGAGAGGATCCGATGCATGATCACGGGAGGGGTGGTGCTCGAAACCCGAGAGATAGGAATAGGAGGTCAGATTCTGTATTGGAATCTAGTTAAGGCAAACCTGCCTAACAAAAAGCTCGAAGCAGGGAGACCACTTCGGGTATGGATCGAGCTCGGTCAAGGAGGGAGAATTCGCGATCATGCGTGGTGCCGAGACACTTCAAAGCCGCGTCTAGGGACCTTTGCATTCAAGGTCGGAGAGCCTCATCATACAATCGGTGATGCAGAATACTTTATGCCAAAGTACCACAGCGGTCTATGCAAGGACCCCGAGAATGTACGGCAGTTGCAGATTAACTTAGCTGCAACAATTGTACGGCTGGGTTCGACGTAATCCAGCGAAAGAAGTGTGATTCTACATTTTGCTCCTTGGCTTTCAGTCCGTTGAAGAAGGCGTGAATTTCCTTTGCTGATTAGTGGTCCCCCAAAGTTGATAGATAATTTATCAAGTGACCCACCAAAAGTGCGGCGAACGATCACTAAGAGTAGGAGAGCATCAACTTGCAAATCTAACGACGCATGTACCCGCGCATATAACGAAGTATAAGTGGCCCTATTTGTAGAGCTTATAATGCGCATTTCAGAGCCGTTTTGGTTGATTCGTTCGATGCAGTGCAAATCAAGAGATGTATGTGACCTGTTCGGACCTAGCGTTAAGCTCTGGCTCTAGGGCTACCACTAGCCCTATCTCTGCCAAGACCTTTGTTTTTCGCAGTGTCGTGTATTAAGCAGTACTACTAACTATAATGTCGACTGCTTAACTGAAGAGTATACTGTAATATTGATAAGAAGACCCAGGGAATTTGGTGGTATTACATCAAGAATGATGGTCGTTCCCGTTGGGTGTGCATCTACCGAAGATGGGTGTGGTATTTACCGAACCAGGGTGTGCGCGAACTGATTATCTTTCTGGATCGCGCCTTTTCTGCATCTTATGCACACGTTATACATCTACGATTAGGTTGTTCTGTCAGAACAACATGCATCCGTACGTTGCCGTACCTGCAACTCTGGCATTGGTGTGGCGCGCCTGGAGCAAGAAGTCTCTCACGCCAGCTGGAATTGTCGCTGCAATCCTCTCGGCGATTATCCATGCTATTCATCCATGGAGTGTTTTCTTTGCGCTTCTCGTAGTGTTCTTTCTTAGTGGTACAGCGGTTACGAAGGTTTCAGCGCCGTGATGAACGCCTTTACTCCATAGCTGAAGTATTTCAGGTAAAGCATGACGTGAAAGCACGATTAACCCTTTCGTCCTCTGGCGGCGAGGGTGCCCGAACACACATACAGGTCTTGGCGAACTCAGCTGTGGCTTCTGTTCTGATCTTGCTGCACTACTGGCAAGTGCGAAGGGCAGCGGCAAACCAAGAGTGTTGGCCTTACGGACAGGATCTGTTGGTAGTGGGTATCATCAGGTATTTGGATCCAGCGCTCTCATCAGAGTGCTTAATACTCAATTTCCCAGCAACTACGCAGCCGTTGCAGCAGATACCTTCTCCTCCGAATTGGGAATCCTCTCCCAGAGCAAACCACGCCTGCTCACCGCTTGGGATCTACGCCAGGTACCCGCTGGGACCAATGGAGGAGTCACACTCTTGGGTACGGCGGCAGGTTTCTTGGGCGCGTTCATCATCGCCCTCACATCGGTAACTTTGCTGCCATTCTGCTCTGATGATCAATCAGCTTCCAGCAGACTGCTAGACGCACGCAAGGCCGGCTTGGAGGGTGGGAGCGGCTGGAGTTGGAAGGAGAAGGTCCTCCTACTACTCTGTATCACAGCCTGGGGAGGCCTGGGTAGCTTGCTCGATAGCGCTCTTGGTGGATGGTTTCAAGCCAGCGTGGTTGATACTCGTACTGGCAAGGTGGTTGAAGGAAATGGAGGAAAGAAGGTGATCCAATTCGCTGGGGGTCACATCTGGAATCAATTGCTGACATACCGGCTTCAGGTTCTTCTCTCTGCGCCTGGCGCTAAGAAGGACGGCAATGCCAGTCGCCAGGTTGAGAGTGGAATTGGGTTGCTTGACAATAATACTGTCAATTTTCTTATGGCGTCCATCATGAGCATTGGAGGTATGATTGCAGCGAGCTACGCTTGGAACCTACCATTACACAGCATAGTATGATGTCCATCCCATCTTCTTCTTCGGAAGTATCTGAACGCTTCGAATTCAATCTCGCACCCTTTTGAGGTTGAGGCAGACCGTATGGCTTAGCTATAAGGCGAATTTCGTATGGTTTGCACGGTTGAAACCCTTGCAATTGAGAAAGCGTATGGCCTTAACCTGCGTGTCGCGTAGTATATGTGCAGATGCAGGAAACCTTGACTTCTCTCTTTTCCAGACATATGTATCGATCGAATGTTACTTTCAACCCCATGTAGTTCATTTCTATACGATGGCTTAACTATAAAGCATCAAAGTAACTAGATGGCTGTCGAAAAGGGCGTAAGACTTCATTATTCTATAGTATTGACGGGTGAAATTTTGGAGGCTGGTTGAGGTGCAACCTGCCCGCTGCTTCAATAGCAGCTGGACTTTCTGAGCTTCGAAGGAGATCAACTGCCTTATCTTCTCCAGCAGCGAACAACTTACCCCCTGCTCAAAATGCGGATTGAAAAGGTAATGAAGCACAAGTTGGACAGACAAAAAGGTTTGCTACATCCTACACGTCAATAGACCATCAGCGCCTGTAAAATTGATCAATTGTTAGGTCAGCCCCAGATTGTTTACCAGAATTCTTGATTCTCCATCCAAAGGCGAAAAATGAACGTCCCCGCACAGAATCGAACTGTGAACCTCATGATATGCGACTTAACAGTCATACGCGCTAGCCAGTTGCGCCACGGAGACGACATTGGATGGGTATTGATATATATTATAACATATTTTCTTCCAAGAATTTGTTGAATAATTTGGTGTAGTAAATCTTCCTTATACGCAATCGTTCCTCAACCCGTATTGATGTCTACGCAGTGAATCCGCCTGGATCCATCGATGTTGGCGATGATTATCGCAGTATCGAGCTACAGGAGGAGGCAATAGATTCCTTAGATTTTTTTGGTGGCACTACTTCAACTTTCCCTCGGTAGGCCAGCCTCATCCGATTATAATTTGCCACCTCAGCCTTGAATCGAATGCCTTCATGATGATACAAAATATATAGCCCTACTACTTTCCATTAAGGTAATAGTATATCTATTTCAATTGGGTCTATGATACATTGTCCTTCTCTTACCTTCTCGCGTTGTGCGCACATGATCTCGCCTAATCCAAAGGCGAGATTTCTACTCCACTGGGCTCAGCTCCCTTGTCGACCCGATGGAATTTTCGATACATGTACCGAAGTCGACAGAGAAGCTGAGACGTTATGTGAATTTGAAGACCGAGTTGAAGGTGACTTTCCCAGAGCCTCGAGAATCTTTTAACCTAGGCTTTGGCTACCAAATGCCCATGGAAACGCTATCTGGCAAGAGCCCATGGTCTTCGGACAGGTAGAAGTCACAACTCGCAGCGAGGGCTGTTTGTAGACAAATACAATGTTGCCGTTCAAGTTGCAGAAGGCGGGGCTGAAAGCGGGCCAATTGTATCACATGGGCGGTCGACCTTTAGGTCATCAACAACTAATAAGTCACATCAGGTCTCGCTTTCACGGCAGGGTAGAGTACGATCACAGGACGGAGTTGACGCAAGACATGCTAGAGCAGCTGCAGCCTGTCAAAGACGTTACAACTTGATTCAAAAGGCCAACGCATCAGAGGTAGACTTGAAATACACGACGACATTAATTGCAGTGTTCACATGAATGTGCCAGACCCTTACATGGTTCATATGGTAATCGCTGGCGAGTCAATCAACCCGTAGACCTGGCTCTGCGCCTCAGTTCCGTGGTCTTTGTATGGAAATCGACCACAGATACTGCCTGGTATGAGGTTGCTGGCCCGAGGAGTCAGCTCTTTCGCGCTATCCAAACCGAAGACGAGGCGTATAGAGGAATATCCATGCTTAAAGATCTGGTCAAACCTTGGTCGCGGTGACGGGGATTTTGTTCCGACAATAATATCCTAGAGCTAGTAAGTGTCAGTGACGCATCGCTCCCTGCAGCACTTCATCTGTTGTTTTGTGTCCTTGCGTGCACAGTTTCCCGGGAACTCCTGACAGAATCCGATCAACCAAAGACGCCCAAGTAGAAGAACCTAACTCTGATTTGTGCTCCCTGACAAGCCTCCGTGTTGTACAGGATTCATTAGAGGAAAATCAAAAGCGCTGAGAGACCAACATGCACGAAGAAGTGGATCTTCTGGGACGACCAGGTGACACCCACATACCAGCGCGAGAAGAAGCTGCTTCCAGCGTATCTATGGCAGTGCACGAGACTATCAGCAATTCATAGTGGGCCTCTCGTGCAGAAGACTCTAGCCTAGCGACAGATGGCAAGGAATTGGGAGAAGATGAATCCTTGGACGAAGGATTAGACGTCAGCCGTATCAACGATGGTAACGTCCCTGAATTGCAGACCGAATGGGATGCTGTGGAAGATGCCTGTATCCCGAATATGAAGCAGCCAGAAGAACAAAGGGTCGATTTTGACGGAATGCTGGAAGCGTTGTCAGAATTGTCACCTTTGAGATTGAGTAGACTCGACCAGTCGGGCTCTCAATGAACCTTCACCAGTCGATCCCAAGCCCCTCCTTCGAAGTGACGGATAATTTCGACAAATGATCGCGCAGTGCGCCAACGTTCTCCCAAAGATCTTTACCCCGCGTCGCTCGTTACCCACCGAATACCCCGCAAGGATGGATGGCGATGCAAAAGCCTTCCTGGGGGCCGAAAGTGGCCGGAACGTGTCTTCGGACGGCGTTTGAGCACGCCGATTCGGAAGACCCAAATGATCATAAAAAGGGATTGTGTGCGCTTAGTTGTTGGATCCTTGAACATCTGAAGATCTGTCTTCACATTGAACCATGGCGCAAACGCTTTCCGAAACCACGACAGCCAGCATTCGAAAAACCATCGACGAAGCAACATCAGACAAAAGTAAAATACCAGGCTTCGTGACGGCCATCGTTGGGCGAGATGGGAAGACTATCTTTTCCCACGCCAGCGGCACCAAAGGTTGCGATTCCAAGGAGCCCATGACCTTAGACACAGTATTCTGGATTGCCAGTTGCACAAAGATGATAGGAGGCATTGCGGCTATGCAACTATGCGAACAAGGGAAGCTTTCGCTCGAAGACGCGGATCTAGTGGAGAAGGTCGCTCCGGAGTTGAAGGACGTGCATATATTGAAGGGTCTGGATGAGAAGTCTAAGCTGGAATATGTGGACAAGACGAAGCGCATCACATTGAGGATGCTGTTGACGCACACTGGTAAAGATGCTGGCTTTAATGTCTAACGGAGCGCAGACTGACGTTGCAAATAGCTGGCTTTGGGTGAAAAGAAATTTGGCGCGAGCCTTTGCGACCTGGAAGCTGATCAGATAATCCTAGATATACGTTCTTCAACCCCAATCTTGCTAAATAGGGGTATGACACCTTCAACGATGAATTCGACGCTCTACCCGGCGGCATCTTGGGCCAACCCCTCGTCTTTGAGCCCGGTACGCAATGGCAGTACGGGGTTGGCATCGACTGGGCAGGTACCATCGTGGAACGCGTTTCTGGGATGTCCCTCAACGATTACTTCCAGAAGCACATCTTCCAGCCCCTCGGTATCGAGAACATCAACATGTTCCCCACGAAAAGCATGAAGGAGAACCTGGCTTACATGCATCAAAAGACTCCAGATGGGCAGATCTACCAGCGTAACCATCTTCACCGACGGCCACTGATGGTGGATGGTGAAGAAATCGCAAAGACGTACAACAGCGCTGGAGCAGGCTGCTTTGCGAAGCCTATTGAGTACTGCCGTAAGCTCATGCAGGCTTTGAAAATACAATGCCTTCTGGATTCCATGAACTGACTTTCTCGTCCTCAGAAATCCTCGCCACCCTCCTCAACGGCGGCACCTCCCCAACAACCTCCCATCAGCTCCTTCAGTCCAGCACCGTCGACGAGATGTTCAAAAACCAGATCCCGCAATTTCCTGATTTTGGCCGCCAAGGCATTCCTGCTGCGAAGCCTGATCTCACAAATCCGCTCCCCATGCTCTATCCGAAACCCCCGGAGACACCGCAGGGATGGGGACTGACCTTCATGCTGAGCCACTTGGATGGGGGAGCTGGGGGAAGAGGGCAGGGGACAGCATGGTGTGTAAATTTAGGAGCATCTCTTACCCCTTTCTAAGGTTCTCGACACACGCTTGAAAGGCATGGTGCCTGGCTTCATCCAATGACTTATCGGAGAACTGCTGACTCCAAGGTTTTCTCAGGTGGGCAGGGTTGGCGAACCTGTTTTGGTGGTGTGATCGGGAGAAGGGCGTTGCAGGAATGGTGGCGAGTCAGATCTTGCCGTTTGGAGGTATGCATCGCGTCTCCTCTGTGACCAGTGCCGCCCGCGTTTTCCGTTCCCAAAAACCCGTCGCTGCGGTACCTGGCTTATGGGAATTTACTTTCCCACTGTACATGCTTCGCAGTGGCTGACAATATGAGCAGATCCTGATGTTATGGGCTTGTGGGTAAAGATCGAGGGGATGATATATGAAGGGCTTGAGAAATAGGGAGACGGCACTTCAGAAAACGCAAAGCTCAAGACATAATCTCTGGCTGCTTGTGCTGGACCCGTCGTATACCATTTCCGTTATGAACAGCTAGAAAGCTTCGTGTCTAGTTTAAGTCAGTGTGGGCTTTGGACCCCATCGTGAAGATATTCAATTCGTGGAAATACTTTGAATTCAAATTATGTACAAAGCTTCTGAATTTGCCGTCAAATGTTGATTCATTTCGTCGGTATCTTCTTCAGCCTTTTCGGGCTATATATGAAGTTGTTCGCATATGCCTTGGGAATGATTCGCCTCTCGTTTGGCTCCTGCACGAAGTATTCATATCCCTGTTTCTGTGCGAAGCGGATTGCATCCTCTTTCGTCTTGAAGTTTAGATGCGTGCCCTGTAGAAAGTCGGCACTTGATTGCCAACCCATAAGCGGATTCTCCCAGCGGTGTCCCTTTTGCAAGACGTCCCAATCGAGGCGCCACTGGTGACTGTGCCACGAGCCGGATTGAGCGGCGGTTTTGGCGGGTCTGTAGATTCTGGGTAACGTTAGCTAGATCCAGTGCCACGTATTCTCTAGAATTAAAACGAGCTCCACCAACAATCGAAGACGATTAGCCAGATGGTAGGATCACGATAGCGTACCGTGCGACACGAGCCTGTAGCTCAACAGGAGCCCCAGAGAGCACAGCAGCAGCAGTAACATCTCCCTCCTCACTTCCATCCATGACATGCTTGGGTACTGGAGAAAACGACCTGTGTCATAGTCAATCGCTGCTATGCTTCCCACTCTGCTTCGGTGTAGACATTACGATGTTCCATGATCGATGGGGGCCCGGAAATTCGGCTGGTGCGAGACCTGGGCCTCCCGTGAGTCCTCTTGCCTGATCATGGCGGACTCGCCAGCTCTTGCGCCTGGAGCTGTGCTGGAGTCGGACTTGGGTGCTGGCTCTTCTGAAGGTGCTTGTTTCGATTGGTCACCGGAGGGTGCGCTCGCACGTCGTACTTGGAGAGGTATGCCATGGCGTCGAGAAGACCGAAGAGGCTGAAGCAGCCGGCTAGCACATTGAGGTCGGATAGAAGACATGATGTAAAGAAGAATCCTGTATGGGAGGGTGAGTGGCTCGAGTTGTTTGACGTCTTGAGGGACTCGAGCCGGTGACTAAGCAGGGCTTGGCAGTCCTCCGTTTGATCGTCTCATTCAACTGCTATGATTGAATCACATCCATTATTGGAACCAACAGAGTATGTCCCATTGTCGAGCAGAAAGACGGGTCCGGAGAACATTCTAAGCACAGCTCACACTGTCCAGGGTCTCAGCCATGAACTTTGTTACCCGCCGTGGTCTGTCGACCTTGATCCCTCCAAAGGTGAGCATTGTATACTCCCCACAACTCTCTAGTCTACAACAATTGACACTTTGCTCTAGATTGCTTCGCCTTCTGTAAGTTCGAATGACCCGTGGCTCCTATGCGGGGAGAGGGCGTACCTGGTGATGAATTATCAAAGAAGAGTTATCTGCCAGAGGGACACACAAAAGGAATACCTTTCAGAATCAAACGGGCTGACCAGCATCAAGGGCATTGGCGCAACACCAGATGCTGCTCGCATGCAACGTGTCGTGAGCTTCTACGAGAAATTACCTCGAGGGGCTGCACCAGATGTAAAGCCAAGCGGACTGCTCGGCAGATACCAGGCTCGCTACTTTGGAAAGAATCAATCGGCAGCACGTAGGTTCTTCCATACGTGACCCTCCGATGCCGACATGATTGGACTTATGCTGATGGAACCTGGGTCAGCAATCGTCCATGTTATTGGCGCTCTCATGCTACTCGGTTACGCCAACAACTACTACTTCCATCTGCGTAAGCGTTCCACTGGCTGAGGCAGCTTCTGCCGATACTCATGCTATACAGGACATCACAAGAACAATGCTCATTAGTGAGGGAGGCCTGTTTTGCACGGGCAGCCTGCGCGTATGGTGTACATAGAATGATATCTGGATCGGGTTGCTAGATCCATGCTTCGTTTGATTCAGCTCTCTGTGCCCTTCCAGTCTGACGCAGTAATAAAGTAGTCCGGTAGTGGAGGCTTCTTGCTGCTCCATTGAATGTTGATTTCCCTGACTGCAACATTATTGGGTGGTTCGTAGCATGCCTCTTCCGTCCTCTATCTCGATGCCACTAATGCCGTAGCCTTGGTTTGATGGCAGACCGAGTTTCGGACACTGTTCCTAAACCACAACAGCGGACCGCTGAGTGCAACGGCCGATATTCCATATCATTTCATAATCACCGATCTACCTTAGTAGTTATTCCCGTAGCTGTGTACTAAGGTAGGACATACTTTAGGCAGTACATGTGGTAGGAGTCCACGCGGCGGCACCTCCAGCCAATGAACATCCTCCAGTTTAGGCGGGGTCACTAGTCTACGCGGGCGCAAAGTAACTCTTCGAGCCCTCAAAACTTTCTACGTCAGGACTCGCAATGGACCTATGATACTCGACTTATCTGCAAGCTTCGGCCATGGAGCTAAAAGACTTGTCCAGCAATTGGAAAAAGCTACAAGCTACTCTTCAAGGAGACACCTCGAAACCTTTGAAGCGCAAAGCGAGCGACCGCGCGTTACAGCCTCACAGCAACGGAGCGAGGCGCGTCAGGACAAAGCTCGACTCTACTCCAAGAGTTGAGAAGGGGGGGCGGCTGAATACTAAGAAGTCGAAGCCTCGCAACATGGGGCTTGAATCTTCCAAAGAATCAGCCCAATCCACCAAGTCCTCAGCCTCGCTCGCACTGTGGGCCCAAGACAACGACATCTCGGCCAAAGACCTTGCACAAGCCTACGGAACATCAATCAAGAGTATATCGCTACCATCATTATCAGACACTGCTCTCGACAATGCAAAGATCAACGACGGTCTGTCCTCTACAGCGGAAGCTGGCAAATACATCGCTATCGATTGCGAGATGGTTGGTGTGGGTCCAGATCCAGAGAAGGAGTCAGCTCTTGCGCGAGTGTCAATTGTCAACTACCACGGTCATCAACTCTATGACTCTTTTGTACTGCCAAAGGAGCCTGTCACAGACTATCGTACTTTCGTTTCCGGCATCACCCCTCAGCTACTTCGCTCAGCTCGAACGCTCGAAACCGTGCAGGCAGACGTAGTGCAACTACTCGACGGACGAATCCTGATCGGGCATGCAATTCGAAAGGACTTGGACATGTTATTACTTGGACATCCAAAGAGGGATATAAGAGACACAAGTCGATATCCGCCCTTTCGTCGATACGCTGCGGGAAGGACTCCGGGCCTGAAGAAACTCGCCAAAGAGATTCTAGGCGTCGACATACAAGGTGGAGAACATTCGAGCGTGGAGGATGCCAGAGCTACAATGCTCCTGTATAGAAAGGAGAAGGAGGGTTTCGAGGCCGATCACGCAAAGAAATGGGCACCGACAAGAAAATTATTGCAAGTTGCGAATAGCCAGAACGGAAACTCGAACAACAAGAAGAAAAAGATCAAGATGTGAAGCAGCTTGTTTGCCTACTATGCATAGTCTGTTCTTCTTCACAGAAGTTACAGTAAAGGCTCGCGATCTATCGAATCTCGACTCCAAGGGGTGTCCTGTAGGAAATGCATCCACACACGCTGAACGCTTGGAAAATCTACCATCCACTCATTGCTACTGCACTACTTGGTTAGAAGACAACAGAGCTTCTGTCACAGGGGGATGTCTTCTAGCATCTCCGTCGCTCCCTCGCGTCCAACGGTAATGATCACGTCACCCAGCGTCTTCGTCCGAAAGCCAGCCTCACAGTAGGTGAAGTAATACTATGGATACATTAGCAATGTGCCAGGGGCCTCAGAATCCTTCTTGGCATACCTGCCATTTGCGCCGAAACAGCTCGATATCCTTTTCCGTCATATTGCCATGCTCCTCCAGCAATGCCGGTTGGACCTGACTATGGAAGTTTCTTTCGAACTTCTCTCGCCAGATCCGCAATGTCTTCGCGTAATGGCCTCCGATATTCAGAACAGCATCAGGCACCAAGGTCCCTTCCGAGCCCCGTTCGATGCTTCTCACCAGCTGGCTGACCGTGGGCAAGTGCCCACCTGGGAAAATGTACCTCCTAATGAAGTCTTCGCCTTTTGCGTAAGCCTCGTACCGTGTTTCAGGCATTGTGATACACTGGAACACCGCAATCCCTCCCTGAGGCTTCAACAAGCGGTTCACGCACTCAAAGTATGTGTCTAGATACTCCCGGCCAACCGCTTAAAGCATTTCAATGCTGACAACCTTATCGTACAAACCCTTTGCAGGTACCGGCAAAGCCCGATAATCGCAAAGTAGCACGTTTATTCGATCCGAGAACCCGGCAACCGCTATCCATCGTTCTGCCAGTGCCTTCTGCTCTTTACTTAAAGTTAAGCTGGTGATCCTGCAGCCTGTTGTTCTCACCGCTGAGATTGCAAAGCTGCCCCAGCCAGTACCAATTTCTAGGACGTGGTCTGAAGGTTTTATCCGTGCCTGGGTGATGAAGTATTGCAACTTTGTCTCTTGAGCATCCTCCAGAGCTTCGTGAGCCGAGTCGGCGTCAGACAGCGGAGACCACATAGGGCACGAATATGTCATATCCTCGGAAAGGAATGCGGCGAACATAGTGTTGCTGATATCGTAGTGCGCCGAGACATTCAATTGAGAGTTGGCGAGAGTATTGGTGCTGCGGGCGAGTCGGCAACGGTAGACGCAACCGCTGAAGTCAATGTCGTCGCATTGGACAGCCGGTTGCGGTTAAGGATGAAGACCTGGCACTGCATTGAATAGGCGGCTGACAGAAATCGACAGTGTCCATCCTTACCTCGAAGAAGGCGACCAGGTCCGAACAGGAGAGCTCGCCAAGCATGAAGCTCTCAGCAAAGCCCTAGGTTTCATTCCATCAGTTGGCTCCCTTGGAGATACCTCCCAGCAGCTTCGAGCGCCAGGGTGCCAAGGAACAATGCTCACCATGTCGGCAAACAACAGCGCCCGAACCCAGAATGTCTCCTTCAGCACCCTCAGTTCCGACCTTGGTGTCCCATCCTTCACTTGCGGCGCCCCACATATCGTTACCGCACCGTCGCTGTCCCTAACGACTATCTGCCCGATGGCGATGCGCCTCAACAGACTGAGGACGATGCCTCTCGAGAAGCGGACCAAGGGCTGCCAGGTGAAAGAGCCTGCGTACGTTCGAAGGATATCGAAGGGATGATTTAGGTGTGCCATCGGACCCGGAGGACAAACCGTTATTGTATCCAGAGGCGAAGGGCGCTGCAGCGGGTGCCACACGAGCTCCTAGGTGCTCTTCTCACGCTCAAGAAGTAATTCCGACTGTGCAAACATCAATTGAATACAAAGAAAGACCAGATTTGTCGCCCTCTGACCTTTGTGTACCATATTCGTTGCCTGATCCCCGGCTCGAAAACAAATTCCTGTGGCGGTAAATCTGCAGGGGTCGTTCAAAATGCACTAGAAGAAGTGGGATTCCGTTTGCCGTGGGGCTTAAAAACGGAAGCGGCCTAATCCTGGTCCGCGAGCCGCATGCCGAACAAGCCGACGTCCCTTGCCCATCATCTGCCGAAGCGAGCAAAGGGTGCTCTGGAGTCTCGGCCTCACTGTACAGAGGCTCTATTTCAAGATTGTTCTTTCGATAATCGTGATAAGCAATTGTTACAATGGGCCATCAGGACCTTGCCTGAACCATGGTATAGTCGATTGATAGTATCCCCCAACGACCCATCTAAAGTACACCGAGGGAATCAAAGTTTATACGTTCAAGTAGGCCTGGTGGATCACCATGTTAACCTGCACTTTTTCATGTAGCGGGAATAGCGCGAAGATAAGTGGCAACTTCTATAAGGTGGTTTGTCCTTACCGTTGCGTTCTCTTCCAACATTGAGACTCGTTCGGTCCGAGGCAGTGGTTAGAGCGGCGTAGACCTCTTTTTATGTTCAACCGAACTAAATACCCCGATTGGGCTGACACTTTCTGCTGGGCTTCGTCGTGGAATTTATCTCGGGCTGACGAAGAAGGGTAGTGCTGCGCCTAAAAAGCGACGACCGTACGAGCAATGATGATATACGGAGTGATCTGAAGCCTCTCGGTCTCATTAAAAACCACCACTCCGTTGACAATTGCGAGGTGGACATCCAAACGCATCGGCAGGATACCCGTCCCAAGGTCTTACCAAACGAATGAGCACCCGATGCTAGACACGTTCATAACATGTGAGCGAAGTACCTTAATAAGATATCGAATGACCAGTGGTCAATCATTCTAATTGAAGCGGCAGAACGCCTGGGCTATCAAAAACCATACATGATGCAATACAGAGTCCATGGGAAAGGAACATTCGATAGAGACTGAGAATCACACAAGCAGCTACAAGTATCGACATATGCGATACAGTCCGTTCGATCACGGCAGCTACCCAAGTTGTTCATACATTGCTCCTGTGGCGCACCGGATTATTCTATCAAGACCACTATCTCCTATAAGAATAGTACTTTAAGTTCCTCGTGCTTGAAGCTGCATCACCCGCGGTTGCACCTTGCACATACTTGAGATCTGTGCCGTCAGGATCCAGGGGCTTGCCAAACAACGAGCGCTTGGATATTGTTATCTCATTATGACGATGGATTAGGTCTAACGACAGTTCCCATGTGAAGGAGGCAAAACCGGCAGGCCATGTTGTATGTTGAGTCAGGCTTCCAAGATTTGCGGAGTAGATTGACCCCCGATCATGGTATGCAACAAGCCGTCCTCGTGGCATATTCTATTGATACCATTGCCGTGGCACAGACCTATTAACTGCTTCAATCCATCTCACCACCTTGACTCTCCGCCTACTGTTCACCAGTCTTAGGCCAGCTACATTGCAGCTCAATCCTGGTCAATTCAACTGAGCATGATAGTCTCCTTTACTTTATTTCTTATCGGGTACATTCCATGGTAGTCACGTCGGCCTACCAATCCGATCTGCGCTTGAGGCCTAGATTTCTGATCACTTCTCCCATTTCGTTGTTCAGACACATGCTGTCTTCTAACTTGGAAGCAAAATCTGAAGGTCAATATCTATTGTTCCTAATCCATTGGTAGGGTCATCCCGACTACTTCTAACATTCTATCTGGTCTCCAAACCGTCTCTAAATCCGATGTTTGCTTTCAACCACTTACTTATCACCGCTTTTGTCACTTCTTGTTAGGTTTAATTGGCTATTGACCTCATCCACCTCATGATTCACATCAATCATCTCCTCCTACAGATCTTCCTGCACTCAACGCGGGTTTAAAGTCAAGCCATCATATCAGGTCCTTTTGCCATCATCACCATAACCGTTACTTCTACTTAACTAATTCTTTCATGTCAGCGAAATTAAACGATTACTTCTTCCGTTCGTCAGTTCAATAACCTCCGTGCAACTATTATCTGAAGGCCTATCCTTTGGTTAGCCCAAGTGGTTGCGTTTAGGCCGTTCACATTTCGTGCGGCAATACCATCGTTCAATATTGTGGCGACCAACATTACTCCACTAACTTTACCGTATTATACAGAGTATCTGCGTCAAGTGCTATTCAATAACGGCCTTGGTCTCCCACAATTCGTCGTCAATATGAAGAATGCTAACGACACCAAGAACCCAAAGCGGTTCAGTAGGTATGTTGCAGATTCACTTGCCATCACACCAGCAATCGAACCCTAACATCTTCAACCAGGAAGAGACTGAAGAAGGACAGATTCGTGGCAACTGCGCCGCCTTCAAGTGCAAAGCTATTGCTTGACGCAGAAGACTATGGTATGCACGATGTGGATGTCGCAGTGCCCCGTCGTCATGGGACCAATTTCCTGGACCTGCCTTTGGAACTGCGAGTTAAGATTTACGAACTTGTGTTCGTGAGCCCCAAATACATTGGATCGAAAGGCACACAGACCAAAGCGTTCAAGCGAGACTTGTATAAGTGGCGTAACTTCGCTTTCGCCCGAAGTTGCCGTTTGATTTACGAGGAGTCCTCAAGAGTCTTCTTCTCGAAGAACGGCTTTACGTTCTTCTTTCACCGCCCCGCCTTAGAGTTCATGGAGGCCATCGGCCCAACTCGTCGCAAACTCCTGACGAAGCTGAGGTTCACATTCAACCGCACTGTGCCCCATCTTGCACTCCGATATGTCAGGTCCTGCGTCAATCTCAAAGAGCTTGAGGTCGTTTCACGCATCAACGTGGAAGGGAATCCAGACGCTTGGTGGATCATAACGTTCAAGAATCCGAAAGACTTCTTTCTCACGGAGTACGAGAAAATCGAGTTCGAGAAACCGTACTTTTATGGCGAACGGAAGCGCATAGACGGTGTGACTTTGCAAAAGCCTACAGCCCCTGATTTTTCAATTGAAGATACAATCGAGCCGCCGAAAGTGTACTCTAAGACTTTAAGGTGGCTCCATCTGGCGTTATCGAAGGTTAAGCGGGAGCAGCAAGGGCATTACAAGAGGTGAGATAGCGTTTCACCGAGATGTTGGTTGGACAGTCCGGCTGCTGATACGATAGACAGGTACGATCTCCCCAACGTCTTTGACGACGGACACTGCGCTTGGAAGATTATCGACGGACCTAAGGACAAGGATCTTGGTTGCTGGAGCACTCGAGCCTCGCAAGACGACTAGGAGAGTTTGCGATCGTGGCGTCGACCCTCTTTTCCCTGCTTCTCTTCGATTGGCATCAATTGATGATGACTCTTGCCGCTACATTTTTCATCTGTAGCGGTTATTTCCCTGCAGTCTACCTTATGGACTTTTTCGAACTAAAACGTTGAAGGTTCGAAACGAACTCCTCTGCATGGGCTCGAGATAAGGGGGTCGTGGGGCATACCTTCACGCTCGAGATAGCTCGGTCATGGTTTTGTCGCCTTGCCGGGAAGTCTGCGTCAAGCTAGGCATTGATAGAAAGCATTAATTCCTTGAATCGGCCTACTGCCATGGCGGAAGCTTACTGCGGTGTCTGTTGCGACAGTGCTTTCCCGCAATCCATCGGTGAGATGAGCACTTCAAATTAACATTTTCTCGATAGTCCACAATTTTTTTCAAGATAGTAGCTTTACTCTACCAGATTTGCTATGCTCCCCAATGCAGAGAATAAATTGGCTTGAAAGAACCAGTAGTATTCCGCGCACTGGCAAGAGATGGCGAATCTGCTATTTGGTAGTTCTCGAAAGAACTTCTTGATAGAGTGAACCGGAAAGAGGTGAATCGTTAATCCATTAAAGGCACGGGTGTCAAATTGCTATGGAGAGCGCTGTAATGGGAGTGACGTCTCGGCTTTCTGTTTCAGCCTTGGAGAGAGCACTCTGCCAGCCCAGGGGACAAGTAACATCTTCTTGACAAACATGCAACGTTAAAGTATCTGCAAGTCCGGCGCCAACTCAGCAACCGAAGTACTTCTTCTCAACCCATCTTTCCATGCCTTCCTCCACCACGCTTCCAACCACCACCCGCACCCCCGGAAACACCTTCAACAAGCGATTCATCCCCACTTTCCCCGCAAGGAAGCACACAAATACGATTCTCTGCGGCGCCACCCCATGGTCGACCAACACTCGTACCGCCATCAATGCTGCGGCACCACTGCTCATCTGCGTGTCGAGTACTAACACAGCGTCATGGGATTGGATGTCTTTCGGGAGCGCGTTGAAGTGTAGCTCTGGTTCGCCAGTGCGGTAGTTCGTTTGGATGAGCACGCGACCGGTAGCGCAGTCGGGGATCACGCGCTTGAGGCCGGTTTCGAGGCAGGAACCGCCACGGAGGATGACCACGGCGGAGAGTGTGAACGAGTAGGAAAGTCCGGTGTAAGAGGTTGAGTGGGGAGTAGTTATTGTGATAGGGGTGTGTTGAAGGTTTTCCAAAGCTCTAGCGGAAAAGATAAGCTTGACGTGGATGAAAACATTGGAGTTCAAGAGAGGATCTTACCTCTCGACAAGCAGGGTAGAGAGCCGGTCGAAGTAGAAGATGAAGTCCACCTCCTCAGTTGCTGGGTTCTGAATGATTGTTGTCATGCCCAGCACTTGCTTCGTTTGCTTCAGGAGGAGGATGTCTGGTGACAGTGGTGCGTCCTCCACTTCCTGGCCCAGTCGCTGCAGCTCCATTTGATGGTTTTTCGACTTCTCTTGGAGGGTTCGCTGGATATGCTTGACGATCATGTCGATAGCAACACGGTTTTGCATTCCTCTTGGGACGATGATATCTGTATCCCGGTCAGTACTACTGCAGCAGACCGCTCTCAGGAGTGGTTTTAGGACCTGCGTTCTTCCGCTGTGGCTGAACATAGCGTTCAAAGTTTGGTTTTACGTACGCAATCCATTGCTTGATGCAGCCTTCGATGTCTCTACCCCTTTCCCTTACATCGCGAACAACTTGCTTTATCTTAGCATCAGCCACCAAGCATCAAAAGGTGTGTGTATATTGTATGTAAAGGCACTAATACCTACTTCTTCTCGCGAGACAAAGGTCCGGATCTGCCTCTGTGAAGATCTTCATATCTAGGACATCTAATATGCGCTGATCATACAGGGCATAAATGCCTTCTAATACAAGCACATGTGGCGAATAAATCGGGGTGGTCCGTTCCTGGCGCTGATGCTCCTCGAACGAATAGACTGGGATGTCTGCACGACGACTGTATCTCTATGAGCGATAAGACGCAAATATCGGCTAACTACATGGTGGCCTACCCTTGTTTCAGGTCTTTCAACCGCTCTACCAGAAGATCGAAGTCTATTGCTTCCGGAGAGTCCAGATCATATTCATTCCTATGGGCCAGGGCGTGCTGCTCAGGAGTCAGAGCCTTGTAGAAAGAATCCTATACTCCTGATTAAGAAGGTCTAATTGTTTCATCGGGGGTGGTCTACCATCGATAGTATTACAACCCAAGGCAGATTGAGCGAAGATATTACTTCTAGAGCTAGAGATGTTTTTCCGGAGCCAGAGCTGCCAGCAATACCAATAATGCTCGTGTCTGCCCATGGGGGAGAGTAACGAGCTTGTTCCATTTTATTGTATCCAGGGCAGATTGCTTGGCAATGAGTTAGATTAGTCCCCAATAACAATATGCCCACCCATCCGCGGACCACATTCTGCAACACCAAAGAAAGAGTCGTGACTATCTCGAAAGAATGAGTTACTAGTAATGAATTAATTTAATCTTATGATTGGAGCATCTGGGAGAAGGCGCGCGCTAAGAGCGGCTAGGCGGACCGCAGTACCTAGAAAGGTCACGATGCACAACCAGCAAAAATCCATTGGCACTTTCCTTGCCGTGACAGCACCAATTATCAGGCTTGCTCAGGCGTTAGTTGGCCTTGAACACCTCAACAAAAGATGTCTTGCCTATTCAGATGACTCAAAATCGAAACCAGCCGAGCGCTCTCGAGTCAATGGAGATATATTCGACTTGCGGCTTCCGAAAAATGCTCCAGTAGTAGGGGTAAGCTTAAGCAATAGCAACATCTCGTAATCATCTAGGAGGCTCTGGTACCAGAGTGGACCTCTTACGAGCTACTGATAACGCAACTGAAATCGATAATTTGCTTTCTCGCACTGTGGAATATCAAGGACACCATGGTGAAGTCACCAACGTAGTGTACCAATATACCCGCTAATGTTTCAGTACCAGACTTCGTCTACAACTTCGACTGCTACTCCTACTCCACATCCCTTCGAGAAGCGTGTTCCGGGCGTCAAGGTCTCCAAAGAGTACGTTCCCCTTGAACAAACGCCAGACCGGACACATGGTGGCTTCATGATGTACTACAATCAAGTTGGGAATCTCTCCTAGGAAATCCTTTGAGGAGAAAACTGTTACTTGTCTATCTGAACTCGTCGCCGGTCTCAGAATACTACAGCTGTGAAAGTTTTCCACTGGTTTTTGGAACAGTCGTCGCTAACATTCGTCGAAAATCTAGTGACATGAACGCTTTCATTATGGACTATCTCGTCAGCGTGGGCTATCCGGCTTCTGCGGCAAAGTTTGCAAAAGAGGCCAACATACAGCCAAGGGTGGGCGTCGATACCATCAAAGAGAGACTCGAGGTCCGCGATCTGATATATAAGGAGGATATTCTGAGCGCGATCGAGAAGATTAACGATCTCGATCCACTGGTAAGCTCCTTTACCTTATGAAGAACATAAGGTCTATCACTTTGCGTCAATCCGCTGCTATGATGATTCTTTGTTCATGCACCACTCATATGTCCCTTGTGATATTGATGAGAGCAAAACAAACTTCAGTCTTCAGTCTGAGCAGCCCATTTTTCATCTATCCCCTATCGTAGAGATCGCACCGAAAGATTATAGCTGACTGAGCTTTCACTCAGCTTCTCGACCAGGATGCCAGCCTCCATTTTGCTTTGCTGCGTCTGCAACTCGTCAAGCTCATTAGAGACTGCATGGCAACATCACCCAACGACGATGACGAATTCATGATCGCTCAGCAGTTTGCGGAGACACACCTCGGACCACGCGCTCCATCAACTCCAGAGACGTTGAACGATCTCGAATGTACCATGCTACTTCTCCTCTTTCCTGCCGACAAACCCATGCCTGACAAGCTAAAACACATTCTCGACCCATTACTCCGCGAAAAGGTCGCTGAGCGCGTGAACGAAGCTCTCCTTCAGAGGTCGGGCGAACCCTCCCACTCGCGGCTTTCCGACATGGTGCGCTTACGCGTGTGGTCGGAGAATAAAGCAAGGCAGAGCAAGATTGATCTCCCAGATCACATCGACATCGGCTTGGATCCACATTCGACGGTACAGAACGGCCACAATGGGATGCATGAAGAGGCGCTTCATGCTAACGGAGATTCTGAGCCCATGGTTACCTAGGATCCGACCGTCCAAATTCATGGAAATCCTTTAGCGAGGCGTCAAGGGATCAGTGAGGGCCACATGATGACATGGACCAGGTGGTAAATTATATTATGAGCATGAGCGATAGCTGCTGGCGTTCAGCGTCACCAACTATGCTCATTCGGATTACATTCCGCGAACCACTCGACTTCGCCGGTATCGCTTGGGGGGCTTAGCTTTACTCTAACGTTCGCACAAATTCAATGGAGACTGAGAGGATGATTTGCTTAGCCAGCCACTCTGGTGGAGCATCCTACCTTACGTTTCTTAACCTTCAGAACGCTGCGGCGCGGGTGACCACTCGGGCACAATCGAGGCAAAACCTGTATGTTGGCATTTCGAAAGCCGAATGGCCTGATACAATTGAAGTACGCAGGTCGCGTAGTCCCGCTACGAAGGTATCAGAACACCTTGGTATTGTTTATAAAGTTCGGTGATGCAATCAACGAAGTAGGAAGCGCCTTTGGCCTGCGATGCGCCACAACTGTCTATTCAAAACTCGGCGCCAACGCCAGCAGACTGAACCTCAGATCTCCGCCTCCAGCTTCCTCTTCTCTCTTCAAGAAAGCCTTAACGCCCAATTGCAGCGCTTTGTCTGCCAATACATCGTCCTCAGCATCGAGCTTCCCCCGGTTCAAAGGGCCTTTTCGCCGCCCATCGAGCTCCCATAGATTTTTCTGGGCTGACTTAATGAAAGCGACGAAATGCAGGTCGACCGAAGCCGTAGCTGACAAGGCAGCAGTATCGCCCTGCGCTGCAGCAGACTCATGAGCCGATGCAATCGCAGGTGTGTTTTCCAGAAGGTGAGCCCGAGGCTCAGGTGCGAGAGGAAGGCCTTCGATGATCAAGGTCGCGAGAGGTGTCTCGGGCGCTTAGCCAACACATCAGCAGTCGTTCGTGAAGGTCCAGTCCGACTCTGGGTCTCGACATACCAATCTTCTCCTTCGCTCCGCCGTTACATGCCGAATGCAGCAGCCCCATCATACCGCAGGCGTTCCCAATAGTCTGTCTAAACCAAAGAACTTCCTCGTTCGGTCCTGAGCCAGAGTATTCTGGTAGGGAATTATCCTCCGCCGCTCTTTGGGTCTCGTATGTCTTAGAGACAGGGAAGACGAGGAGAAGGGCATGAACAGGCCGGGGCACGAAAGCGAGGAGGGAGGGATCGTCAAGTGAATACACGTCATGGAATGCGAGTGTGGAAGAAAGTCCAAGCTTATGGACCAAGGCTGTCATCACTTCCGGATTGTTTTCTTGTAACGTGAGCTTAGAAAAATCCGAACAATTTGACAAATGCAAGCGAGGGCCCAACGTACCCAGAGGTGCGAAGCGTATGCTACCTTTAGGCGTATCATCAGAACTGTGAGTGTCCGCTGTTGGCGGCAATGTAGATGATTCTGCCATAGCTGAAGAGATCTGACACCACAGAACTCCGCTGTTATAGGAAGCTGGTGACACTCGATAATGAAGATCGAGCAGCCCTTCTAACGAACGGTTAAGATGTCGCCCAGGCAGCGGCATGACGCACGACAGACATCTGGGGGCGGCTAGGGCTGAGATCTAGGCACCGGCTGTGGCTTGCCTCGGCATCCTTCTAGCTAATTAGAAGTAAGCTTGCGCACTGCGACTCTCCAAGAACATCCGACAGTAATTGTCGTTCGCAATGCTGCCTGAGTCAAGGGCGCGATGGAGCTCATGTCTGCGCTACAACATGGCTTGGACGACCATAAGCCATCATTGTTTGGTGACTCTATTTGCTTATCCCCTAGAAGTGTTAGACTGACGGTCCTCAGAGCTCCTTTCCGAGCAACAGCTCTCCGCCCTCATTCCGCCGTCCCTTCGCTACCTTCTCGCCCTTGCCACACACCGACAACCGCGCTACCTTTTACGCGTCCTTAATTCCTTCGATGAGCTCTATGCTCTGCTCGCATTGCTCGTAGAACGTCACTACATCCTTACCTTTGGTGCCAGCTTTACCGAGAACTTCTATGGCCTCAAGCGTGAGAGGGTCCTCCGGATCAAAGGCGGAGAAGCTCCTCGCGCTCGTATGGGGGCGCCCGCATTGATGCGGGAGACCTTGAAGTTACGAAAAAAGGACATATGGGCGAATCTCGCCATTCTGGTCGGCCTCCCCTACGTTAAGAGGAAGCTGGACGAAAGCTTCGAAATACATGCGCCACAGGCAGTAATCCGAGGACCGAGCTACAACAGAGATACACTACCATATGATGCGACGATACGGCAAAGGATATTGTGGTACTACACATGGTTTCTGCGGAATATTTATCCTAGCATCAACGCAGCATATTACTTTTCGCTTCTAGCCTTCAACTTGGCCTACTTGTTTGACACATCGAAATACTCGTCTCCGTTTCTTTGGCTGGTCGGAACAAGGATTCGAAGAATGAATGACGCAGACCATCGCGCTATTGCGCTTGCAGAGCAGCAGGCCACCTCCTATGTAAGGCCAGGTGCTCGCCCAGGGCAAAGCAATAGCGTCTTCACCCCAGCAACAATGGGCCGTGCGGTCAATTCAAGTCTGAGACTTCTGCTACCGACTAGCATATTTGCGCTAAAGTTCCTGGAGTGGTGGCACGCAAGCGACTTCGCTACGCAGCTATCAAGGAAGGCTGCGGAAGGGCTCGATTTGCCGCCTCCCGTGGTCTCTGGTCTGCCGTCTGATAAGCCACCCGGGAGTGCCTCTGCCCATGAAAGGCGGCAGTCACCAACAGCTGTGACGCCAACAACAACGAACACTGTTTCTCTTTCTTCTCCAGCTCCACCACTCTCGCCACCTGCCTCACCTCAAACGCCGCCATTGTCAAATCCAGCCAATTCAAACAGCCCCTTCAAGCCCTGTCCACCAATCTCATCTCTCACTCAACTGCCTATCTTAACCGTTCCTCCTCCAAGACCATCAACCTCCCCACTCTGCCCCATCTGTCTCTCCCCCGTCCAAACCGCTACAGCCGCGCAAACAGGCTATGCCTTCTGCTACACCTGTATTTTTAAATGGGTAGACGGCAGCCATAAGCGGCAGCAGCAGTTCATGGAGGGCAAGAGTGGCGGAATCGAAGGCTGGGGAGAGGAGGAGGAGGAGGAGGATCCCGAGGATGAGAAGAAGGTGGAGAGGGGGCGCAGAAATGGAAGTAGAGTAGGGAGGTGGGAAAGTGGGAAAGGCCGGTGCGCGGTTACGGGAAGAAGGGTGCTGGGGTGCACGGAGGGCTTGAGGAGAGTCATGGTTTGATCACGTGACTCTTCTATAGCTGAAATTGGCAGTGCAACGAAACCTGGTCCATGGATCTTAGGTTGCTTCGGTTGTGGATATCGTAGCTAACAAGCATCTCGATATCCAAGTGCATGGCATGCCGACATCAACGTACCCATAGAGCCATCATGCCTCCCACGTCCTCACGTCAACGCCCCTCTCATATCCCAGGCGGTATCCATCATTCTGTCAACCTCATCTTCCAGCGATAGACGAACGCAAATTAAGTCTTTCCAGTCGCAGCCAGCCCTGACCGCATCCCGAATCCTCTGCCGACACCGCGCGAGCACATCGCTCTCTAGCTCTTCCTCGTCCCTCAACGCCATACTTGCCACGTCTCCAAGGCGCTGGTCCATCCGCGACAGGGTGTATACCAAACCTCTCAGTTCGTCGCAGCGGTGCCGACCGTCGGCGCTGTAACAGATGCCATGTTCGCCATGGCTCAAGAAGACGATGTTCTTGGTTGGGTGGGGGGTTGGTCTGAGGTGAGTGGAAATGAGAGGGAGGATCTCGGTTGGGAGAGTAAGGAGGGTTGGCGGTCCGGGGTGGGTTTGTGCAGGAGCGTTTGGAGACTTGTTCGGGAGATCTAGGTCGTCCTCCATGTTTGAGATATAGCCGTCGAGGAGCGATGTTGTCTTTCAAGATGGCTGATATATACTAAGAGAAACGATCGTTAGAAATCAGAGAACGAATGAGATAGCTGCTGTGAGAGCCATGAGTGTCTAATGTTCGCGTAGTTGAGAACAAGTAGCTGTGATTCATAGTCGTGGTCATACATTGAGCTTAACTGTCTGCAGTGAGCACTGACTATTCTCGATTAGATATCTCACATCGTTCTACCATGGGCTGAGCAAACTTCAAGCTAAAGTAACAGAAGGCTCTGTTCCGTTGGTCTCGTAGTCAGTGTACCCGTAGACTCTTCACAATTCGCAGGTGTTTCATCTCACCATCCCGGTGGCTCTCCTTCATCCCAATTTTCCTACTCCAATGCTATGTAGAAGCCAGTCTACCTCGCCGGGCTCCATCCGTGTCTACATCGCCCACTGAATACTGTATGATAAGGCTACAATCTTCCCACGTGGCGTTTTCGAAATTTCGCTCTCTGTTCAGTAACGGCTGCGTAAGCGTTTGCAAGCGTCAGCATGTGAGTGCAAGATTCTCAAGAGAATAGGTTCGGCTGCTTGCTCCCGCAGAGTAGAAGAGTTCGTTTGGGTCCCATAGATCGTGTTGGGTTTTTCCGAAAAAGATATAAGAGAAATCTTAGTAAATTAAGCTTAAAGATATAACAATAGTCTTTGACAATTTCTAGTTATATACTATATATTAAATATAAAGATCTAAATAAAAATATTGCAATAATTTTTTTTGTAACAATATAGAATTAAGTAAGATATAATATTTTCTTATATATAAATTAATATCAAAATATATTGAATTAACATCTTCGAATTCCAATAATAATTAATCTAATTGTTTTTGCAAAATAGATAAATATCGCTTTAAATTAATAGAAAACAAAGAAAAGCAATTTTACAAAACATTTGCAATTTTTAACAATAAGAAGATTACAAAATCTAGACAATCTTTATTCTACTTAAAAGAAGATCGAGATAACTTGTTTATATATTAAGAAAAGATTATTGCGTTAATCTAAAGTTAAATACAATTTAATACTAATTATAGCTTCGAAAGATATTTAATTGCATTAACTTAATAAGTTTAATAAATAAATTAATTCTATCTTTGCAAATGTCTTAAGTCTTAATAGATAAATTTATAATATATAGAAATACTTACAACAATTATTGACTAAACAAGATAATATTAACAAGAATATTAATTTTAAAAGACAATATTTTGCAATAAAAAACTAATTAATACTTTATAATTACAACAAGCAATTTATATTATTTATAAGTTGTATAGACATTTCGAATAATCGACTTCTCAATTTCAAGATTCTAAGATAACTCGAATAACTCGAAGTCAATTTCGAAAGCGTTCGAGAAACAACAAGAAGCTTGCATTTGAAAAATCAAAAAAAATCTAATAAAAAGTATAATTTTGATATTCGAGATATGCACAAACTCTCGCGACGCTTCAATTATATCTTTACTTGTTACTTGCTTATATTATAGTAATTTAAGTAACAAAATTAAACAATTTGTAAAATTTCTACGCAAGAGCGATGTATATTTTGGAAGAACTCTTTCTACGTATAGCAATTGATTGCGCATAATTAATTGCGCATAATTAATTGCGCATAATTGATTGCGCGTAATAAATAGTGCTCGTAGATTGCGTTTAATAAATCTTGACAACACAAATAATATTTAAGTAACGCTTGACGTACCTTTTAAATTTTTGATAATGCTCGAGACTTGCTTGGAATTAATTGAATCTATTAATATAACTTTAGAACTAAAATATCGACACAACAATCTTGAAAGCCTCGAGTTGCTAATAGAATCTTTAAAGAGTTATTTCGAATTGTTAATACAAACTAACTTGCAAGTTGCAAGTTAATTTGTTATAGAAAAGTCTTTGCAATTCGACAAAAACAATAAATTACTTTTTGTAAAAATTACGTTTTGCGACATTATATAAGCAAGAATTATTAAAAAAAGTTTTATTTTAAAAAATATTTCGATTTGTCTACTTTTAAGATTTTTAGAAAACTAAATAGCTAGCAAGAGTATTTTAATAACAAAAGAATAATTGTTGCTTAAGCAAAAATTAATAAACTTAATAAAAAAACTTTAAATTATAAGATAACAAAGCAATTACTATTAACAAAAAAAATAACTATGTCAATTGCTTATTAGTTTAGCAAATAGAATATTTTAGAAATATTATAATTAATATTACTCGATTAGCTTTAATTTTATCTTGCGTTATTTAAAATCTTTAAATAGATAAAGAGTATTTATTTGCTTTAAGAATTTATATTTAAAATTATATCGAATTTCGACAAACATTTTAAGATTTTTCGAAAAAAAGATTTTAAAGTTACAATTGAAAAGATTTAAAAACTTGCAAAGACAATTTTAGTAATTATTAGTTTATATATATAATATATTGCGCAAATCGAATATTAATTACTTTAAAAATAAAATATTTAAGAAAATATTTTTATTAAATAAGCTAAGTTTAGAAGTAACAATATTAAAAATATTTAAAACAAATATTAATACTTTGCGAATTACAATACTAAATAGACTTCGAACATATTACAAGAACGCAAAAATTGTAAAAATAGCAAACAATATATATAGATCGATACTATATTGTTTTCGAGTATATTTTATATTATCGATATTAATAAAGATAGCTTTAAACAACAATCTAAAGCTAATTAAAGAGAAGTTTCTAAATAATAAGTAATTAAATTTAAGTACAAAGAGCAATTTATATTAATTAAATTTTAATATAATTGTAAAGTTAAGCTCTAAACTAAAACTTATAAAAAATAATATTAAAAAGAAAATAGAATTTACAACAAAGTTTCTTATCTTTATAGATTTCTTAATTATTGTCTATCTTGTAAATAGAATATATTTATTATATCGAAAATAAAAAGTAAAGATCTTAATTTAAGACTAATTTTTTTGCAATAACTAAATATAAAGTTGCGTATTTAATTTGAGTTGTTTGAGTTCAACTTATTTACAAAAAAAAGAGTAGTCTTAATTGACGCTTTTTAAGAGATAAGAAATTTCAAAAATAAAAAGCTAATCAAAAAGAACAATTTGCGCATGCTAGTAAAAATATATATTTTAACAAAAGAATAGAATTTAGAAAAAGACAATTAACTTTATATTATAAAGTTAAATTATTAAGCAAATCAAAAGTTGCAAGTTAAACAAAAAGAATAACAATTTATACAAGAAATAAAGTATTTTAATACGAAATTTGTCAATTTTAATTTTTTAGAAGAAAAAACAATTATAAATTAAATAATAATAGATTCGAACGTAATTAATTATGCAATACAAGTTTGCATTAAGAACAATAACAAGATTGTATTTATTAAAAGTAAGATAATTTTATTAAATAATAAAACAATTATATAACTAGATAATAAAGACGAAGAAATTTAAGAGAAAAAAAGTTTAAGATTAAATAATATTTAAGTGCAAGATTGCAAAAAAAATAAGCAATTTTCCTTGCAAGCTTTTTGATTTAATAAAATATTATTATAAGCATTTTAAATAAATTAATTTGTTATATTGTACTCAAAAACTATCTAAGCAATATTTTTTCTATATTTGCAATACTATGTAATCGATATTGCAAAAACAAATTAAACAATATTTTTAAAGCAAAAATAGTTAGTTTAATTAAATTAAAAATTAAACTAATACAACTTTAATATATTAGCGATTGTTATTGTTAATAGAAGAGATTGATTAAACTAATTATATTAAGTTAGATTAAGTTAATCTAATCTTAAGTGAATTTCGCAATTGTGTACTTTATTGCTTTTACTTTCTTACAACTATTTTACTTAGCAATTCTTTTAAATTTCGTTTTTTGCTTCTTTATTACTATCTATTTATTCTCTTTTAGACGCATAAAATATAATTGCTATTAAGACTATTACAATAAAAGTATAGACTTTAATAAAGAAGTTTATGATTTAAAAACTATTCTCTAAGAAGAAGCTAAAAGCTTCTTAAACATTATTTGCTAAAAAGTTGTCAACAAATTTAAACAAATCGAAAAAGCAACGTTTAAAATATTATTTATTATCTTGTTTAAAATTGCAATTGTATATATATTTGCTATTAAATTATTGTCGAAGTAAATTGTTTTAATTGCAAGCAATAGCAATGCGAGATTACTAAACAAGACTTTTAGATCTTTGCTAATTATTGCTACAATTGTATCAAAAGTAAGCTTTTATATATTAAGAACAATTTGTTAAATTTATTAATTTATACAAAACAAGATCTCGATCTTAATATCAAAATCAATTGCTATAATTGTTAATAAAAAGTATATAGTTAAATAATCTCGAACAATTAATTTTACGTTGTAGATTCTATTAAGCAATTTAAAATCTATTATATCTATTGTATCGAATACGTCGCAAACTTTATTAATTTACTTTTGATCTCTAATCTCTTCGATGCAAAAGCGCATTAATATTGATGTTAATATCTCTCTTAATAGTTTCAATAAATATAAATTAAAAATCGTATTCTTATTAGAAATCTATTTAAAAGCAATATTAGACTTAAGATATTACAAGTAAGCAACAACTATTGCACAAACATTAAGTAGAATTTTTATTGCAAAAAGTTTGCAACAAATTTTAAAGCTTGCTTGCTTTACTATTATATAATTGCTCTTTTATAGCAAGCAATATATTTTTTTATAAATTTATATTAGATAATAATAGCAATTTTAGAACAATAATTACAAATTAAACTTAGAATAAAATAATTAAACAAAAAAACTTAGTGTGATCGTTAGGTCGAGTCGAACACTTTTTTCTTAACCCGACCCACCCTCTTGGGCCCCGTAGGGTTGGGCCAGGGTTAAGGCGCGAACTCGACCCTAGGGTCGGGTTTCGTCGAGCCAATGCCAAGAACCCAAGCTAACTTCGTCGCGTTAGCATTCGCTTATCTTATCTTATCTTATCTACGCGCTAGTTCAATCGAGTTAGCGCGTCACGTGACGTCATGTGATCGAGTGGGTCGAGTTAAACACTCGACGTGCATTCTTCGCTCGCCCCACCTTGTTGGGCTAGGAAATTTGCCTAACTCTAGGGTCAAGGTTGGGCGAGTTAACCCGATCGGGTTGAAACTCGACCTAACGATTACACTACTAATTGTTGTCTCAAGTTGCATAATATGCGCGTTAATATTCTTAATTATATTTTGAAAAAATATCTTTTATAATACTTGTTTTTGTTTGTTGTTATTTAGATGTACAACAATTTTCGCGTTCTTGTTAATAATTAATTTCGATTTAATAATCGTAAACGCTTTCGAGACACTTTTAAAAAAATTATAAATAATTAGTTCTAAAAGCTATTTTTGAAATATATAAAGAAAAACAAGAAAACAAATAGAGAAAAATTCGTTATAATCTTGCGTATAATTGTAATGTCTTTCTTTATTTTTTTATAATTGCGATTGATTTTAACAATTAACTTGTCAATAACGTTTATTACGTTCGTTTGCGTAAATTGATTCTTTAATAACTCTAAATAGCAAACTATTTTGTCGAGCAATTGTTTTACGATAAACATAGATATAATTTTTTTCTTTTGAATATAAACAAGTAGATCTTTAACATTGACATGCAAAATAATATTGTGTTCGTAAATGTCTTTGAGAGAGTGTTAACTTATTGAAGATTAATTATCTCTTTTTATTATAACTATTGAGCACTAATTGATGCGCAATAATTAGGTGATTCGAATAACGCGTCAATTGACACAATTGCACGTTGCGTTGATAAGTAATTTTCAAAAATCGAATTTGAGCGTGTTCGAAAGTTTTTTTCTACTTCTATGTCTCCCGTCCGTCTAAAGTGCCCATTTGATTATACCCTAGCCCTAGCCCTAGCTCTAGCCTGCTCCGAAACCAATTCATGGAAATCTTCCATGCAATCAGGCGGCACATCAACAACAACGACGTTGTTCCATGTCGTGGAAGGTAATACTCCCCAAGAACCAACCAGTCTCGCGAACCCAGCGCCGGCCGCCAGGACCGTCATTGCTCTTACTGCGTCAGAGGCTGGTATTAGTGTCATGCTTGCTAAGATTACAGTGCCATACGTATAGAGAGTGAAGCTGGCAACGGCAGTGAAGGTCTGCAGGAGCCGCCACAGGGTTGTGTGGCTTGGCGCACGAAGTATGATGGTGAAGGGTTCGCTGGTATCGATGGGGGCGGGTCTACCGTTGGCGGAAGGGGCCACTTTCTGCTGCCCTGCAATGGTGGCAGGCGATGGAGTCATTGCCTGATGGCTCGTGGGTAATCTGACTTCTCTGGATCGATAGGAGACAGCACGAGTGTCGAATCCACAACGGCGACACCCAACATTCAGAAGGATGAGGAGTTGGCTCAGGAGCGCCCACATGCCAACACTGACTTTGACAGAGCATACGAACGCGATATTACCGTATCTTGTGATTTGTAGGACCTCATACCAGACCAATGCACAAAGTGCAAAGAGCATCTGGCACATGGCGTAATTGCGTATCTTCCAGCCCAGCCACCGGGGTCTTGATCTCTTCTTTTCAGTACTCAGCATCAAGTCCTTTAGTTTCGCCCATGCTGCCTGTGACTGGTTGGAGCCCACACTTGACTCCACAAAAATGGCACGATTGGAAGTGTCACTCTTATCGCGGAACCGAGCATTGAAAGCGGTAACGGAGGAGAGGGATAATGCAACTGCAAGAAGAATCGATTTATCGGCAATTAAAGAGACCTCGTTGATGCTGTTTGAGAGGAGGGCAGTAATGGTTGGAATGAAAGCGAGAATAGAGGCACCTGCAGACCAACGAGCCAAGACTTCGCTAGGGGAATGGTCGATAATGCAGCGGAGTATACTGTAGCATTGAAGCTTCTCGTTTGTTGTATTCGAGACGCATTGTTCAATGACTGATCTGACCACCGGGCTGCGACTGTCAAAGACGCGAAAGCACAGACTAGGGATGACGAGATTAAGAGCGCAGTACAAGAACAGTAGACGCATGATAGGGCTATTGACGGTCTGTTTCTTAGGGGGAAGCTACAAGGTACACCGGCTGTAGTAGACCGTAAATCGTGGCTCGCGGGGGTAATCAGAAACGTCCTCGCTGACGCCGTCACCAAGCGGCGGTTCCAAGTTTCAATGCTCGTCAAGAGCACTGAAATCTGCGCCACGATTGGGTGACGGCCGCTTTACGGCCACGCGATCTGGGTACAAGTAATAATCGCGCGACATAGCTGAGCACGACACGACACGGGTGAACGAAACGCAACTTACTACCGGCGGGTTCCTCAAGAATTATCTAGCAGTATTCATACAGGATGAAGGGACTTCCTATCCTTACAGAGCAATGGACTAATGATATTAGAGAGCGCCATTTCAAAATTTCTAATGCCCCTTATCATAGAAGCCTCACGTCATACCACGGCAAATAGACCCCACGTCGAGCCTGATTGTGAGCAGTAGACGGCATGGTCCTACGCAGCCGACAAGAATAGGTAATTCCCGGAGAAAGACAAAGATTTGCTCCGTTGGACAAGGTAGACTGTATCTTTTCGGTACGTCGAGGAGAAAATGATATCGCTGATTAACAATATAAAATTTATATCCTCATATTCCCGAGAGTGATGCAGATGAGCTAAATCCTCAAATTTTGTCGCATTGTCTTTCAAGATCCGTACTACTCAGCGCTGCATTATCCAACGGGATTTTGCTTTTGCTATGGGTTATCCTCGGTCGGTCATCCCATGTCACTGCGTCAACATATTCTTTTGGATGTGGGCCAAGCATTGGTGCACCCATTGATTTGCAGATAACCATGACTATAGAGACTTGAGTATGGCAGACGCTCTATTATTTTGACGATACCAATTTGCTAGAGTAATAATCCCACGCAACCTCGGCCGAGTCGTATGACTTACAGCTTGGTCTCTTGCCTTGTTGAATCGCTCATTCTCCTGACGGGTTGTCCAGGTCCTAAGATCAGGCCTGCCTCAGCGGCCTGACCAGAGCTTCCAGCTGACGTACCAGTTAGAGAACTACTGCTCGTAGCCTGCGTCCTCACCATTGCCATCCTCTGCTGGTTTTGCAATCTCCCGCTCACCAGCCAATGCACCTGGTGGCGCATCCCACCAATTGCAGCATTTGTATGTGCTAATTCGTCTTTGAGGCGTAAACTCTCGTTCATCACCATCATAGTAGCTTTAGCATCGAGCTCCGAAACAGTAGCGGAGACACGGCTCACTTCTTCACGCAGAGATTCGTGTAAGCTCAGGAGATGATGAGCAGTCGAGTCAAACGGCCCTCCAGCTGTCGTCGGCGTCGTGGGTGTGGGCGAGTTGACCAAGTTACTACTGGGTCCGAGCGTCTCCTGAATGGTCTGAAACAAGGTCTCGAGTATAGAACTCTTATACTGAAGGCGCTGAAGAGCAGCTTCATGTGCTTCGAGCATGTCATTCTGCTTCTCGAGGAAGGGCGCAAGCCTGGAAAGTGTACAATCGACTTTGTGTAACGCGAGTGTCGATCTTTTGCCAACGAACCAGCAACCGTAGGTCTTTCCCTGGCATGGAAAGGTAGCCTCCACACAATCCTCAATGTGCGCTTCAAGTTCGATCCGCTTGACTTCCTTCTTGCAATCGGGACAGCAAGTCATGCGATTGCTACAGTCCTTGCTCTGGTGCAGTTCGACGTCGAGTTCCATTAAGGAGATGTTACAGTCCCTGCACGAGGTGATCTGGTGAAGACATCGATTCATAGCTGCGTCCTTCCGTTGAACCAAAAGCTTACAGCTCCTGACAGGACATCTGACTTCTGAAAATGGACAGTATCGATCAACGTGGTCCTGGGCCGAGCCTCGTGTCACTTCCATCTCGCATCCTTTCTCCTGAAGTGGACACTCGACTTTTAGGTCAGACAGCATATGCTCGACTATCTTAGGTGCACATTTGATACTCGAAAGAGGGACTTTAGATCTGCAAGAAGGACAGCTTTGAGCACCGTTGGGCTGGTTCTGCAGACTCTGGACAATGCATCTTTTGCAGAAATAATGATCGCATGGAAGCTTCTGTGGCTCGTCGAAAGGACAGTAACAGATCGGGCACATCAGGTGGTGATCAACATATCCGACATAGACAAGCGCTCTCAGGTCGAGCTGATTCTTCGTAATGGTTCTTGGCTGGGGAGGCCTTGCCCAAGCAACACACTCCCTCCTTCTGCTACGCGTATGCAACGCATGTTGATCTGCCGGATACACGACTTGACGTGCTGCCATTGCTGCGTCTCTGAGGCGTTCTTGAGGGTCGAGCGGGCGAGGCAACCCGACTGCAGGGCCGCCAGCATCGTTCTCATTCGACATTGGTGCTGCTGTAGAATTTCCTGGTAAGATTAGTACACTCCGGTCAGGCAAGACTCGGTGTTCATAGCCTGACGATTGTTGAATGGTATTCGCAGAGTCATGCAATGTCGAGCTTGTTGGATGTGGAAATTGACGGTCGGAAGAGTTATCCATGTCTGGAACAACGGAATAATCACTGGGAAATCTGACGGTCGGTGTAGAGTGCTCCAGACTGTGCTCATTCGTACCTTGCTGAGCGGTTGGCTGGGACTCTTGTATACTCCTTGCCCAAGCTTGATCGGATGACTCGTAAGGTGCAACGACCGAAGGCTGAGGCAGGGTAGTGTCTACTGGCAATTGTAGTTGCGATAATTGCGATCCCAACTCCCAGTCTTCTTGTTCAGCCATCATTACAAAGCTACCTTGAAACAAACTTCATTTCCATGTCTTCCCAAACCTACCGAGCACAATTCCACGGAACAGCCGGTCCGAACGCTCCCGCATACTAGCGCCGGCTCAAAACTCGTCACATGACAATGACCGTCAATCTCATCGTTACTTTAGAAGATCGAGCCCTGAGTTTGTACTCGACAGACTTCTCCTGATCATGGCAAACCCATCACAGCTGTACCTACTGGCTGACCACATCAAATTATCACTTCTCGAAAGACAGCGAGCGATATCGCTCAATCTTGAGCCCAATTCGCAGGATGGCCACATCTCAAGATCCCTCGACTCGATGCGGGAGGGTCTGGAAGCTTTAGAACAGCAGCAAGCCCAAGCAGAAGAGAGAAGAGACTCGTACGCTCCATTCCGCTTCACTCTGAATGCAAGAATTGACCTTAATCTAGCACAGCATCAGCTAGCCTCCAAGATCAAGCAAACCATCTCCGGTCCCAATTCGACGACTTAACCTCCCAATTCCGCGGTTTCCCGACGACCACCGCCTCGTCAATCATTACTAAGCCTAACAACCCTTCACTAGATCCTGACTTCGCCCACGCAAGATCAACTAATCCGCGCACGCCTTCCTCTTCCGTCCTCAAACGCTCCGCACAATCACCGAATACTTCCAAGTCTGTCCGCTTCACGGATAATCCCGATTCAAATCCTGGCTACATTGATCATGCCAAGCAAGCCGCGCTCTTCCCATACCGCGACGAACCTGAGGGACCACCCGATCAAAGCGAGTTGAACAACCAACAGATACACGCGTATCATAGGGGCGTATTACAAGACCAAGATGAACAGCTGGACAGGTTAGGGGACAGTATAGGAAGGCAAAGGGAACTCAGCATACAGATCGGAGACGAGCTAGACGATCAAGTGCAGATGCTGGATGACGTCGAGGAACATGTAGACAGGCATCAGAGTACGCTGGACCGAGCGAGGAAGAGCCTTGGTGATGTGGCAAGGAAGAGTAGGGATAACAAGCAGCTGACCATTATCTTGATACTCATCATTGTTTTGGTTTTATTAATAATCATTCTGAAGCGATGACATGAGGGGGCCGCAAGATAGGGTGTTGGCGGCTACTTGGGAGTCATGGTCAGGTAACAGTTGAAGTGATATCTCAGGGGCGCTGTCAGTCTAGAAAGGATAATAGACCTAGCACGGAGGCTAATGATGGTTGTTGGGTTTCAAGAATGCAAAGGAGCGGCGTTCGTCAATTGAATCGAGCTCAGTAATTGATGAAACCAAGAATATACAAAAGCAAGGCTTACAGGCTGGAGCCTACAGTATAGCCCATGCTAATCGTTCTCCTGGCAGTACACTACATCCGTCTCACAACCGCAGCCTTTGTTTGCTGTAATTCTGGATTGCCGTTACTTTTTGGCATGTTCGTGATCTTCCTCCATGGCCTTGCTCGTATCTTTTTGCATCGAATCAATGTCCTTCTTTGCATCGCCTATATCGTGCCTGTCTGCCTTGATCTATTTCGTAGTGAAGGCGTCATAGTTAGTCCAGAGTTCTCGGCGGAGCCCTTGGTGATGATCCATACCGCGCTCTCGCTGTTGCTTCCTAGCTCTTCTTTCCAATGCCCTTTGCCTTCCTTCTGTTTTTCCAATTGATCGTTCTTGTGGTGATCAATGTCGGCAGCCCTGTCCTCCTCTGCTTTAGATGATATCCTGTTAGCACGTTCCTGCAGACCCTTGCGGTAGAAACAACAGCTCCGGCTCTGTTGGTACGGCGCAACCATTTGAGAGTTCCTTAATGTGCGAAGGATAGACTCACGCTTAGAAAGGTCGGATTCGCTCAACGCTGCGCGTATGCATGATGCATGAAATGGTCGGGCCCCGGCGAATGTAGTCTGGAATTGGCCCGATGCGCGAGGCGTAGAGCAAAATACTGTTCGCGTAAGGAACGACATGTTTTACAGGCGAAAGGCGATTGTATGCTCTGAACCGTACTGTGGAGGTTAATGAGGATTGCAACGCTCGGAGGTGCTTCAACCGCAGCCATTGGACCTCGGTAGGGACCGACGTCATCATCGTCTTTCTAACCGGAGGACAGTCGGGGCGGATACTACTTTAAGGGCCCCCCATCATTTTTGAGGACAGGCTTATGATAGTTTCAATACTCTATCAATTACGATTTCATGCTAGTACCATCTGCAATACAAAGATGCTTCTATAGTGCTTTTTGCAAGATAATATATCTTCTAGAGCAACATGGTAACAAGCTGTTGATCTTAAAATGCTTCTTACTCTAAATATTGTCTCAACTATATATTGTTGTCAGAGATGCTGTCAAGATCAAGTTCTAAAAATTCTTGGTATTATATAGTAGTTCAGACAGAATTGAGAATTCAAACATAGATCTGCGTGGCGTAGTGTGTAACAGTAGACCAGTAATAGTAAACATATTATATCGCACGTTCGGATTGTATTCTCTTATCAATTTTCTCTTCTTAATTTCAATATTAGTAGACTGGTCGCGTCGAGCCGGGTCATCGAGTTCGAGTCGGGTTCCTGGCCCACCAAGACTCGATTCGGGTCAGAAATCTTGGCCCAAGTATTTGGGCCAAGTCAAAGGGTAGGTATGAAGTACTTAGTGTATAACCCGACCCGGCTCGCCAAGACTCGAAAAATTTAGATTATTTTTGAAAAAGTGCATTAATCAACTTAATCAAGTTGATTAATTTAATTAATTTGTTTATAATATTATATAGTAATGCATTTAGGTAATGCATTTGTACGTTATTTGTGCGTTATTATTTTTAAACTATTTTTAGTAATTTAAATAATGCGAATTTTTTTAAAAATAGAAAATCTTGGCATTTTGACGTCATTTTCGATTGCTTGGCGAGTCGATCGGGCCAAGTTAAGAAATCGTTGACTCGAGGTTGATTTCGAGTCGAGTCAAGAGGTTGGTATCGAGTATTCGGGTCGGGCCAGAATGTTGGTATCGAAACCCGGCCCGGCGGTCAGTCTAAATATTAGACTATCATAATTGATTATCAATACTATAATAGGCGTTTATCTAATGCACACAGGCTATTGTTCTATATATCTTTTGATTTTTACTACTACTATATCTCAAGATTGTCTTGAGACAATCTCGAGATATCTTGTAGACATCTTGTAAGATATCCTCAAATGTCTAGATGTCAGGGAGTTAGGCCTGAACCTGGCCTAAAAGGCCAACCCGGGCGCCAAGGCGAAACCCGGTTCTCTAACTTCCACTATATGGCGTTCTGCCGTAACACTAGATCTCTACTAACAAAGATATCTTTTGTGGCTAAACGTTAGGGGGTCGAGCCTAGACTACATCTAGTGTTATATATGTGTAAAATAACAATGTAACGGGAGCACCTCGGGGGCATCTTCCAAACTGAGGGGGGCCCCTTAAAGTAGCGTAGCGTGAGAGACTGGTCCATCATCCTGATTCCGATATATGCATCTAGTGGTTACAACGGATGTTGAATTGTCACATATGGTCGCAAGCGCATCGGATTACTTAGTACCTTCAAGATCCTGTTGCGATGTCTACATCTACGACCAAACCACTGCGCATGTCGTACCGCATCGGTCGCGGGGAACAAGGGGTCTTGACTTTCGAGCCCTATAAGTCAAGTCTTTTACCGCACTGGCGCTTTCGAACCGTTGCCATTGCACGAGAGTCTTCCTCTGTGCTTTGGGGGAAATTCCTTGAGTACGACGCTAAGGATGATTTCGTGGGCATGGTAAGCAATACTTCTAAACTTCTTCCGTCCCGTCAGTGGCTCTGAGGGCTTCATGGCATGTTTGGGAAATTCGAATCATTTAGACGTGATTTGATCTGGTCACGCCGCAGAAGGAGACCTGACGCGCCAATGACAATAGGATATGACTCGCAAATTCATCCAGATGGGCATGACTCGAGCGAAGCGGTATGCGAACCACAAGGGCGGGAGAAAGTATGATGCTGAGGGTAAAGAGAAAGCCAAAGTAGAGCATGAGGACAAAGCTGAGAAAGAAGAGGCTAGTCGCGTATTTAGAGAGGTATGGGAAAGATGTAAGGCCCATGAAGGCTATGTAGAGAAGAAAAGGCGGTTTATCGAGGAACAGAAAGCATGGGATCGAGAGCAGACGCACATAGAACCTGGGATCGAGACCGACGGTACCACAGGAAAACCGACCAGGAAGAAAAGAAAAACCCTCGACGCGGACTAACACGGTCTGAATATCTACTCTATCCTTGCTCCAGTCCTGTTGGGAGCAAATGGAGAAGACGACAAGGTAGACGTTGGAAGCAGATCCGGTGACCTCGTCGATCGGCTTAGACGTCTTCCTTCAAAGGCTCTTCGCAACAATGTATCTGGATCGACCATTAACTTCCTCTCGCCGCACGATTCGTCTACAGCAACGGTAATTGCTTACCGATCTTGCGAAGCTCGTCCACTCATCCACGCCTTTGACGAAAACATCATCGTCCTCAGCTATCGTCTCATGACCCCAGACCACCAACTGGTCATACTCCCCAACCTCTTCCAGAAGCTTCATCTCCTGCTCGAATGTTCCTACTTCCCCTCCAACGTCTGCCGTCCGCCCCCGTTGCTTTGCCTCTTGCTGTGAGGGGGTTTCTCCTTTGACGACAACACCCCTGTATCCTTCTGGGATCTTAACCTCCCTGCCCTTTAGCTTCCGACCCCGAAAGTACGCTTCAGGTTGACCATCTAGGAGTTTTGAAGGCACTCGTCAGCTGCTTTTGCTTTAGGCAGAACAAGAGGAACTCGTGTGAGCTTGAGGGAAAGTACCTTTATCGATCTCTGGGCTCCAATACCTGGGAGTGGCATCTACAGGCCCATCACGATGGATCCGACATGGGAGCAGATTTGGTATGCATTTGCGCGTCGTGTCATTAGCAGTGGACTTCTGCAAAGCGAGTATACCCATTGTGACATCCCGAGCTACTTTTGTTATGGCCTCAGCAGACGTGCACTAGACGCGTCCTGAAGCGCTAGGCGACGCGTGCCCCATGAATTGCACAAACATGACGTCATTGCGAAGTCGAAGTCCCACGTCAGGAAGCATCAGGGAAGTTGAAATACGGATACTCCGTAGCAGACTGCCGTGTTCAATTAAAGATCCTTGAGCCCGGTCGAACTGCATGGTCAAAGAGTTCCTTGTGTGCTGTGCCCTCTTACAAGTACTCCTAGCTGCTAGCGACAGCAGTATTATTGCTACTTAGAGGCCATCACCGTGTGGCTTTGTTCACCCTGTTGCCCGCCATGCTCCGCTTGGGCCAGTCTAACAGCAAGCTCGCAGCTCCCCCGCAAAGCTTCATCTGCCGAAGTCGGAATGAACGTCGACTTCCACTGTCCCGGTCCTTCCAGTCATGACGTTGCTGCCAGTCACTATGGGTTCGTGCCCGCTCTCAAAATGGGTGCTGCTCAATGAGCTTTTGCTTTCGACGACACTGCCCGTGAATCCGTACTCGAGGGGAATAGCGAACAATGCTTTCGAACATTGCTCTATTGGCGGCGGCCACAGGCTTTGCTAGCTTGACCGTCTCGCAGCAATTGGCTCGCGGTAAGTAACTTTTGGAGCATCTATTACCCCTTTCTGAGCGTTCCAAGAAGCGTGAAACATATCTGAGCTGTATCCGCTCCCAAAGCATGCACCTCTGCTCATTGCATTGACTGAAAGGAGGAATGCTGACTCCGAAACAGATCCTTGTCAGGGTGGGCCCCCCATTGAAATCGTCCATCTTTACTACGATGAGTTTCCACAGGGTATGAAGTAGCGAGCGCCTTTTCCGTAGCTTTGATTGGACGCCTCTGATCTTGTTCAGGCATTGCTGTCTCCTCCACCGGCCGCAAGTTCTCGAACTATGCTCGCTCTCTGGATGCGAACAATATCGCATACACCGTCGCAGAGTTGACTTCGAATAACACGGAAACACCGTATCCGAGTCTAGAAATCAACAGCCCTCCGGGTGGTGCGATCAATTACACGACGACCCCCGCGACAGGCGCAAATTATGAGAACTACTTCATCGGCGTCCAAAGCGTGGTCATTGATCCCAAAGATCGACTATGGATCCTCGACACAGGGCGCGCAGCCATGAAGAACGGAACCAATGTCCCAGCGAGCGTCGGGGGATCGAAGCTTATTGGCATCAACCTTCAGAACAATAGCATCTTCACGACCATCGTATTTCCTCCGAACGTAGCCTTCGCTGACTCTGTGAGTTTGCCAAACCCCATACATCAGGGTCTAGCTGACAATGCGATCAGTACATCAACGACATCCGCTTCGATCTACGCCCGAATGTCACCGCCTCCGGCCAAGGCATAGCCTATATCACCGACTCCTCTCCGGAGGGCCGCAACGGCATCATAACCGTCGATCTCGGCACCGGCGAGTCCTGGCGCCATCTTGACGGCATTCCCCAAGTTCACCCTGAATTCGGCTTCGTGGCCATAATCTGGGGCGAAGTCGTCTACAGCCTGCCCGGTGTGGGCCAGCCCTTCACAACCGTCAAATTCGGTGCGGACGGCATCGCACTATCTGCCGATGGCGAAACCCTCTTCTGGTCCGCTGTCGGCGGCCGCTATCTCTACTCCGTACCGACCGCCCGCCTGCGCGACAGAAGCATCACCAGCGAGGTCATGGCGCAAGCATCCGTCGTCAACCACCTGCAGAAAGGCGTCTCGGACGGCCTGGAAACAGATAGCAATGGCTTGATTTACGCCGGCAACCTAGAAGATAACAGCATCGAGCTTTTCAACCCAGCAAACAACACTCTCAGTGTTTTCGTGAGAGATCCGAGGATGGGATGGGTGGATACGCTGAGTGTGGCCACGGATGGCTACGTATATTTCACGGCGAACCAGCTGTGGCGGAGTCCGGGCTTCTATCCTGGAACCGATCGGAGGGTCAAGCCTTTTGTGCTGTTTCGAGCGAAGATGCCGGGGAATGCTACGAAGGTGAACTTGCAGTGAAGGAGAAGTATTTAATGCAGATCCATGGAGCAAGTAGCATAGCCATCAGATGATTACAATCTACAATACATGTATATAGACGCCGGGTCTACGGTATCTTGTTATAAATATGCGTTAAACCATCACAGGATGATGGATGAAGTTGCTACTTTCGTCCACGATTGAGAGCAGAAATTTTGCAGTTACTTATGCACCGATCAAGGTGTTGTAGTCTTCCGGAAGATGCGTCAAAAAAAGTAACGGTCGCCGCAGCGGAACAGTGCATCAAATTTGTAGAAGATTGTATTCGACGAAGGCTAGCCTATATTAGCATTTTCTCACATCTTGTCATTCCTGAGCTCAGTTTTGCTACCAGGAATTGGAATGCTGTAGTCCTATTAAATGCTATGAGAGCTAAACCGCTTAAAGAAAATCGAGGCCGTTATTACTAGCGTACGCCAAGCAGAAGGGAAACCCAAGGAATAGCTCAGACAACGAGTGAGATCCGCCACACGCGTACTCCAAGGGGGGTATCATGTCAACCTAACAAGGGTCTCGAAAGAAAATGAAACTCTAGTAATAAACCTTCTCTTGGTAGATCGGTGGACGTCCGGACTCCTGGTCCCAGATCAGCTTGTTCATCTCGTTGAAATGTGCCCCCTCATCCGTCATTGGGATGATCTTGCTACTGTGCCTGCACTCTTGCTTGCTGACCCCCATCTGGTCGCGAGGGATCCAGAGGATAGGTGTCTGCGAGGCGATTGCAGGATGGTAGTAGGCATCGCGCTCCGTAATGGGATCGTACACGATGTCAGCGAATCCTCGAGGCACGAGGCGGCGGAGAGTGTGGTAGTCTGTGTATTTTTGGGGGAACAGCCATTTGACGATGAAGTTTGGCTTCTTTAGGGGTGGAGCTGGCAAGTCTTTCCCATTGCTCGTCTCGTTGCTTCGTAGACCTTGTGCTGCGACGTGTGTGCCCTTCTCATTGGCCATGTGATTGCCATTAGAATTGCCATCCTCGAGGGCAAGCAGGGACTCCTCTTCAGCCTCTAACGACCTTGGCAGGTACTTGAGGAGAGGGTCAATGGCCGAGTTCAGGGAGATGTGAAACAAGGCAATGAAGATGAGGAAGACGACGGTCAGGATCAAGGGTCCAACCGCCGCCTTGATACCGAAGAGCCCGATGAGACAAATCAAGGACAGGTACACTCCAGTAGTTGTTTGCTGCAAAGCGCGGGGGTATAACAAGCCCTTAGTGTCGGTTTTGCAGTCGAAGACAAACAAAAGGTTATATCGATAGGCCAGATAAATCAGGTACAAGCCAACTGTAGCGAAACCGAGGACGAGCGGCGCGATGATGGAGTATGTAATAGCTAGGGACTTGTTAGCCTACGGGAGACATGCCTGGAATAGCAGCAGCAACGGCTTACCAATGACCAGCAAGTTGGTATAGATAGGAAAGACAGTACCCCATCCCAGTCCAGAAAGGGTGCTCCACCTCTTATAGATCTTTCGAGGGGTACTGTCTAGGAACTTACCCAGGACCATGAACAGGATGACCCCGACCAACTGAAGTACAGCGGCTGAACTAATGGTCAACCCTTGGAGGATGAAGTAGGAAACGTAGAAATTGGAAGCCTTTGGAAGATCCTCAGCGAGCAGGCTTGTGACCATGGCAGGGTTCTTGGCGATTTGTCCACCAGCCGCTGATGCTGACGAACTAGCCGTTGTGACCAGAAATACCTGGATAACCTGGAAGAAGAAGTAGGAGTTCTGTGTTCGTAGTTCCACAGCCGGTGTAGATGGGCAGCCGCTAAGCTTGGCCATGAGTCTCAAGATTATTGGCAGCAACGCCATGAGAACAGCAAGCAGGATGGCTGGTAGGAGACCCTGGACCAGTCCGAGCAGGGGACCGGGGATCTTGTTGATGAACGACAAAAACGGCGCGATCGTAACAAGACTCTTGATATTAGAGAGTGATCCTACGAAGGCGACGGGTATGGCCCAGAAAACGACAAGAGCGACCACAAAGGCGGTTGTCGCGATGTTCCGGACCACACGAGAAGCCCACTTGATTTTCAGATTCTTCCAAATGACCTCCTCGGGATTGATGCCAATGAAGCGCGGCGACATGTGCAATGGCTGATGATGAGCCAAGCTCTGATATGCTGATTGTGCTTCGACTTGAGTGTAAAATTCAATGAAGACTGCGGGGAGAAATATGCCCTCGCCAGCGCGGTGCTTCGCTTGTAACGATTCCACCTTTGGGATCAGCCGCTCGAGTTCGGATCTGCACCAATTAATCGTGTCGACCTTTTTTCCAATAATTGGCTTTAGACGATGCGTGGGCCTTTGACTGGGCTTGATCCAGCGTGCAGCGGCGGATCCGGACTCACCATCGCCATCGCGAATGTGATCCTGACCGTTCGATGTCCCCTTTTTGGCGGCCTTGAGGCGGGCGGCACTCGAAAGTTTGACCAGCTTGGTTTCTGCTGCTTCGAGTTTCATTGCAATCTTGTCGCGCTCTTTAACGACGTCCTCCATCTCCTTGCAATCATTGGCCATCCAAAGGTTCTTAATCTTGTTGCCATACATGCGGCGTACTTTGGCCTCATCTTGGAATTCCGCTGGTACGGAGGTGAACAGGACGGTCCTGGACGACATCCGGCTAGCATACAAGGGCGAAAGTAGGTACGCTTGACGCAGATTGATGTAGTAGATGCTTTCGCGAGCTACCATGTACATCACAAAACCTGCAGACTACATAAGCTTTTACAACGGCAGGGGCTTGTATATAACCCGCTCACTGCAGAAGATCCACGCGACAAACGTATGAGCGTAATAGCGATTTTTGTCAACGACATTACCGAAGGTCAATTTGTTCAACTCGGTCTGTCCAGCGCCGCCAGTGATGGTCACTGGCCACAAGACAGGCCACGTAATGAAGCAGCCGATGAGACATATTGCAGAGGCGATCTTCAGGAATCGTAACAGCAGGTAGCCATCGAGGGACTGGTGGTTCAAGACGTAGGTGTCCGGGATTGAGTAGAATTTCCCAATCCAGTTGAACAGACCGGTCGGTAAGTCTGGCGAGCGTTCTCTGTTCCACATATGTATCAGTATCGACCAGAGGCCGCTGGCTTCTCAGATGAGGGCACTCACTGCGGCCGAAGCGATCCGAGAAAGGTCCTGGGCGCATAATTCCGTCTCAATATCCGGCGAAGAATGAGGAAGGCGGTTGTGATGATGGCAGCAACGATAATTACGGGCACCAAAGTAGCGTATAGCTGGGAGAGAGAAGGAGTGCTGTTGGAGTCCTTGGTGGAGGAGCCTTGGGATTGGCGAGCCACGATACCTGCGGGAGGATAGGCCATGGCAGTGGCGTAGGGACCGCGATCTCAGGGCTCGGTTTACGCTCTTGTGTTGCTCGTTGCGGACGAGGAAAGAATGAGAAAAGAGTTGAGGCAGAAGACAATGAAGTCGTGGCACGAGGGCAGCAGGATTGACTGCGGATTGCCGGCGCGCCTGGGGCTCTTGCTTGTTTGCGAGTTGCGAGGGACAAGAGGAGGTGCATGTGTATGACGATCTTCCGCGCGCGCCCAAAACCAAGGTTTCACTGAGGAATTCCCGCTTCAGCCAATGGCTGTCCAGCGATCAGCGCATGCGAAATTGCTGCAATCATCTGGAAATGAATGCCAGTCTCGATGCAGACAATTACCACGATTGTTCACGGCTCTTCCCTCTCATACTATGGGATGCCCTCTACATTTCATGCCGTCGCTCTACCTGTATTTACTTCCTGTTGCTTGATAACAACCCACAGCCATGGCGGAGTAGAACATTTGGTGCAAGCAGTTCTTGTTCCAGGCGCACCGCCTCATAACCAGCCGCCACAATACACTACTCTAGATCCAGTGGGCCGCTAGAGAGATCAAGCTTTGATCGAGCATGAAATAAAGTTGTCACACTCTTGCAAGTCGCATCAGCCACACTGTGGCGTCAGGACTGAATAGCAGACGCAGCTAGTTCGGAACTTCGGAGTACTCCTTCGACCGTTTCTGTCTCTGTGCTCTGCCTTACCTTACTCCATATCGAGCGTTCTTCCATGTCTGTTGAACTCCTTCACTTGACCTTCCGTGCGTGATGGGGTTTATTTTAGCCCCTCCCTTGGCCTACTTGATCAACTTCCCCAACGCGGCGCTTGGCCGCGCTTTCGTGCAACAATTTGTCATCGTGTCACGGCCCTGCGACCCTGGAAGCCGCTCTTTGTAAGGGCGCCAGCGATGCGTGTGGCTAAGGCTTCAGCTTCGGTGTAACGCACATTGAACCTTTCCTACACGGACAGAGCGGTTGAGTGCTTGGGGTGTCTCCAAAAAGACAGCATACTCGGAAACAAAGCACCCTATGTTTCGGCAGATTGCTCGTCATATTTCCGGGATGACACCTGTGTGGTGAACTGAATACATGTACGGTACTATAGGCTTTATGGGGATTGCGGACCCCACTCAATACATGACCAATGCAGACTAGGGTTAACGTAATGGGTCTCTGCTTCTGGAAACGTTTTCTTCGAAGCATACTTTATGTCCCAGCTTCGATGTACGCTTCAATCAAAAGAGGTGTGGCATATTTCTTTGACTTGAGCAGAGCTTGGTGATTCTCTACTTCAGACATCCGCTACCAAACTCTTGTTGGACCAATCGTTGAGGCTACAGAACTGGCTGGAAGCGAAGCCAATCCACTTGCAAAATCAGTATCAGGTCACGGACCGTGGAAATTGACTCCTTTATAGGAACAGGTACAGTAGCATTCTCCTCTCGTACTTTCTCGGGCAGGCAGGGAACCGTGCTAGACCAATAAGGCAATTGCCATTTCTCGACTACTTATCAGATTTCCTTGCCAAATCCTAGGATGGCATGGTGCATCCGGAGCTCATCGACTTGAATGAATTACTCATGCCTTATCGAACGCTTAATTCAGTGTGCCATCGAGTAAGATGAATGCATTGACAATTTGTATGTCCAGATGCAGGCATCTATTGGTCGTCCAGCCCTTCATAGAATCTCCAATACGTTGCTCGAGGAAAGCTAAGGAATTGTTTTTGCCACAAGCCCTTACCACTGCATACGATAGCAATTGGTTTGCTTATGTGCTACCCTTCTCAGATCAATTCACTTCCACGCTGCACATGTGCGCTATGACGTCATTAGACCGTCATGACTTTGGAGTGACTTGGGCAAGTCACTTCTACATTGTGGTGGAGCATTCAAATCTCTCAATTGAAACAACTGAGCTGTCGTTTCTGAGCTTGCGTTCGGGAGACTATTAGAAATGGCACACCTAATCACAGGCAACAAATTTGATCCCGTCAAGGATATCCCAAATTTGAGTGGCAAGGTAGTTCATCTCGACTCAATGGAGGTTCGAAGCGCCTAATAAAGGTCTCGGAATTATCCGTAGGTCTTTATTATCACGGGTGGCACAGCTGGCATAGGCTTTGGAATTACAGCGCATATCCTGCAACACAATGCTGCCAGGATCATCTTGCTTTCCCAGAAAGAAGAGCACGCAAAAGAAGCCATGGAGGAGTTAAAGAAATATGGCGACGCGAGCCGAGTCGAGTGGATTCAACTCGATCTGAAGGACTTGAAGCGAACGGATGAAGTTGCGAAAACATTAGCAAACGAGCAGCAGATCGATGCCGTAAGCTGGCATGCGTAACCTTGTGTGGCCTGCTTACTAAGCCTAAATGTAGCTCGTGTGCAACGCAGGCGAAGGCGTAGGCAAATATAATGAGACGGTCGACGGGCTAGGTAAGGAACGAATTCTCTTTCCATGCTCTTGGCCCGGCTCATGCCCCCGATCTGTTTTGAATTGCAGATTCGCATTTTCAGGTCAACCACCTCTCGCAGTTCCACCTCCTTCGTATGCTCCTCCCCGTGCTACAGCGCACATCAGGCTCCCGGTTGGTCCTTCAGTCATCTGACTTACATCGGGGATGCCCTTCCTCAACCGAATTCACCGCAGTGCAAGAGATCAACACTGACATTGGTCCAATGAACCTCTACAACCGCACCAAGCTCGCTCAAATTCTTACGGTCCGTGCTCTTGTACAGGTATGGAAAACAATACACCTGGCTTTCAGACCACCAGAGGCATGGGGCCATGGATCAACGCTACTCACCCTGGTGGCGTAAAGACGGATCAGCAGCAGCAAGCTATTGATGCGTATGGAACGATGGGGAAAATTGGCGTCAATGCTATTCAACCGTTTTTGAAAGATCCGGTGGACGAAGGTTGTCGCTCAGCTCTCTTTGCTGCAACAAGCGAAGACGTGGTCAAGGAGGGTATCCAAGGACAATATGTATGTTTCGGATGTTGTGATGAGAAAGACGATGTGCTAATTATACGCCACAGATCGTTCCGGACCGTAAAGTCACGGAGCCTTCGAACATGGCAAAGGACGTGGCGCTGGGAGAAAACCTTTGGTGCTTGAGCGAGAAGATCTTGACGGAGAAGCTTGGTACGCTGCCGTATGCGCAGAAGCCCTAAAGAAGGTAGCCTTTGGTATAAGGTAGTGTCTTTAATGGTTCAAAGGCATGAACCGCTAACTCGAGTATATCAAGAAGAAGTAGTGTTCATTTGAACGTCAGAGAAAGTCAATCTATATCATAAGAACCGATGCATCCAGTAGTTGGCACCCTTGAACATAATGTATGTATAAGACAACGGTAGACTGAGCGAGCATCGAAGGACCATGCCTAACGTGGCAAGCCATTATATACCTTACTTCTTGTTTAGCCATGATACCACCCGTTCGGAATATCCTGGGAAAGCCAGAACGAGAAGTGAATTGCAGATGCCTGTATCTGGCGCCCAATACAATCGGCAGCGACAGGTGCATTTGCGATGAGCAGCCTGATCCACAGCCCTTGCTCGAGCGCTTTCCACAAATCGGTCTCGTGCTCGATTGGCCACATTAACGCCCAGGTCGAAATCAGCTCCCATAAGATATGTCCTCGATGGAGAACATCTGTAATTGGATGCCGCCCACCCGAAATTCGTATTTGCGGCCGGTCTGATGATATCGTGTCCAGAACTTGCTGGTGGCTTCTTCGAGAATCTGTCTGTGCAACAAGGCAAGAGCTGCTGCGGAGGACACTGGACGGGGAGCATAGCGGCTGAGTCGAGTATCGTCCATTTCCAGCCTCGAGAGGGGAAAGTGATGAAGGGGTGACCAACAAGGTAGGCTCGTGGAGTGAGATGCACTGGCACGGCGTCGGTACGGTTCGGGCCATCCTCTTTCAGGAGCGTTTCTAATTCATTGCGAAGAAATTGTCGCTTCAAGTTCACTTGAGCCAAGGCGGTAAAGAGGGAAGCAGCAAATACGTATGCTAGCTGCAACGTGCTGAGACGCATACCGAGTACAGCTTGTGAAAAATTCTTCTTCGAAGGATCCGTGGCTGACACCCACTCTACTTGCTCATGGCTGCTTCTTAGATGTGGGATTTCCATCGATTAAGTAGGCAGAGATGGGAATTGGAGTCACAGCGACTGTCGAGTATCTGCTGTAGAGCAGACGTGGTGAGCGGAAATGGTTACAACGGTCTCGGCGGACGGAAAGCGGCTACCACGAGGTCAAATGACACAGAGGGAAGATGAACGGTATTGAGCGAAGCTGGATTACTGTGATTCCTGTGCGCGTGTCTGATCGTTATCTCAACCACCGCAAGAATAAAGTACGGCCAGGCTGGCTGCTATCCCATGCACCGGCAGATGATATTGCAGTGCTCCTGGGCATTCTGGTAAGAAAACATCCTAGTGGAGTGCCGAAGACTGTTCCACCAGTAAAGTCCCATAATCAAGAAGGCAAACCTTTAAAGCATTCCAATTATTCATTGGTGGGAACTACAAGAGGGTTTGATCGGACGAACCGGATACTGAAATTGACTCAAAGATCCCTTGAGTGCACCATGCCAGCGCAAGGGATACCTACAGTGCCAAAAGATATAGCGGGTCTTTGAACTTGACTACTGTTGTCATATATATAGTCTAAGGTCATCAGCGAAGTAGAACAGGCAAGGTGCATCTTAATTATGTCCTTTCCCAATGGCGTAGTCTCAAGAGTCGAATGTCTCGACGATCATATACGGAGTATGCCTCAGATGGGGCCAGTCGCTTCAGCCTGAAGTTTCCTCAAGTACAAGTTGTTTTTACTGTAGTTGACGATTGAACTCCTGAAGAGCAGCCGATGATAGAAACAAAGGGTATCGCACATGAAAAGTCTTATCAATTGCATTCGTCTACCCTCAGGTAAGCGTATGGTACAGTCACCAGCGTGAGGGACATACCAGTCTTTTGCGAATATCCTCGATACCAGCAATTGCTTTTAGACTCCATCTCGCTCCTTGCATGTCTGAGAACGCTCTAAGGAATACTGAACTCGATCCAGCAGCGTTGCTAACTACATCGAACATTAGGTCCGAGTCAATCCCCAAGTGGTCACAGAATGACATCGCCTCTGTCATTCCCGCTAGATGCACGCCGACCATGAGATCTTTGATGTCGTTGACCGACAGCGCAGACAGCTCACGACTGTCTAATGGCTTTGCCAGCTGGGCGACTAGGTTGTGACGGCCAGGCAAGTACAATCGCACTAGGACACAGTCATCCTCCTTTCCCCACCCTGCCGATATACAACTCATGTACAGCTGTTCAGCAGTGGATACGAGTGGAAGTGGAAAATTGGTATCCCGGCTTGTGCTTGTGATGATACCCTAGTACCCACAAACGTGAGTTGATATCTTCAGCATGATTGAACCATCTTTAGCCGTACCACATCTTTAGCAATAATAGTAATCGCAGAATAAGGCGGTAGGCCAGGGTCAAGCATGTGTGGCACGCGATTGCCAAACATCCAGCTATCGCCTTCACTTTCTCCAAGTTCCTCGAAGGCTTTTCGAGTATTTAAACCTGCTGCTGCTACCAGGCCCATGGCCTCGGAAGCCATGGCGAGATTGACGCCAGCAAATATCTGATGAATCAACTTCGTTTTGGAGCCACCACCAAGACCTCCTGGGACTGTGTAGAGCTTACCACTCATACATTCGAGTATTGAGCGAGCGTTAACGAGATGAACTTCATCTCCGGAAGAAAAGATTGAGAGAGAGCCGTCTGCTGCCCGGCCCCTGCAAGATAGTATAAATTAACATTTATGATAGAGAAGAGCTAAGCACTGGAAAAGGTCTTCAGAGCCTCGAACCTGAAGCCGCACGTTCATTTAAGGGAACATGTGCATACCCAACAAAATAACACTTACGCACCACCTGATACAGGACAATCGATCAAGCGCACGTCTGATCTCCCCATCTGATCCAGGCTCTGGCTGACCTCGTCAATGTAAGCAGGAGCAACTGTGGAGCACATCAGGATCGTTCCATTAAGCGGCAATGATTGGACCGCTCCAGTCTCTGCGTCGAATAGAAGCGGCGTTGCTTGCAACGAGTTCGCTACCATGCACACCAGGAATTCAATATCCTTGGCCATTTCACGTGGGGACTGTGAAGTACTGGCACCATCAGCTGCCAATCGGTGCATTGCAGGAGGATAGACATCGAAAGCTGTCACTGGAAAGCCTGATTTCAAGAGATGAGAAGCCATGCCATAGCCCATCGCTCCGAGGCCAGCGAAGGCAACTCTGGGTTCTGGCGAAGCCATAGCAAGACTTGGAAGAGTTCAGGAGGGTAGCGGGCAATCTACTCGTTTCCTGTTAGAGAGTCAAACTACCATTAATACATTGAATTGTTATCAATGTCCACCCTTCAGTTGCAGTAAGGTACGGTGTGCCATGACAGTGCTGACGTCATTAATATTATTGCCGACAGATGATCCAGGGTTCAACAAAACCAGCTTGAAACTGTCATTTCCATCCGTATATCTCAAGGTAGCCAGTCCTCGCACACCCTGTTTCGGTAAATACTATACCCATTTTCGGTAAATGCACACCCAATCCTAGGGTTGGCCCTTAGAATTGATCGAATAAAAGTAGATCAAATTCGAATTGCGCGAAATCTTCAAAGTTCTGTCTCAACTATCTTATATTTCTATCTTATTATTGTTAACATAATAATGCAATTATTGTTTGCAACAAATTATTCTTTACTTAATGTTCTTGTTAAAGTTATACAAGCATACGCAATAACAAAAGAATACGCTATGTTAAGTCGCGATCGAAAGCAAAATACAAATCTAAAATAATAGTAAAAGTCAATATAGTTTACGAACGTAACAACAAATTACAACACAAGTTTAAAACTAAATAGAAGAAGATTGTTAACATTAAACGCAATTGTTTGTTTAAGATAAATATCTTATATAAATAGAGTCTAAAGATATAGACAACAAATATACAAAATGCAAAATATAATTATAAGAAAAATAAGATACTAGATGTCTTTGCAACAACTTAAAAAAAACAATATTATTAGAGTATATTAATATTGCAACTAGATTAAATTAAATAGTTTCTATCTATCTAGTTGCTTTGCTAATTGTTCTTTAATAGATACAATCTTGTGCAAAATTCTTAACAAACAACGCTTGCAATATCTTAAATATCTTTTTATTAATTAGAATATTTAAAATCTTAAAAAAAGCTTTGTTGCAATTAATTAGACGTATATATTTTTATTTAAACTTTTTTTCGAACTTTATATTGCAAATTTGCAATTGCTAATTTGTAAAGATTAATTTAAGAAAGAAGACTAAAAAGATAAAGAAACTTATCTTTATATATAAAAAATACTAGAAATTTCGTGCAAAAATCTAGAAATACTTATTATAGATTGCATACATAAAACAAACAAATATATAATATTGCTATATACTATTTACAAGATTATCTTTTTAGATATAATATTTATTGTTAATTTTTTCTTTTTAGACAAAGAGATTAAGAGCTAATATAACTAAATATTGTAATACTTAATATAATTGTACAATAGTTTAAGATTGTTTCTTTTTTATATTATTGCTATTAATCAAGTTTTAACTTTAATATAAAGTATTAATAATTTTCTTTCTAAACAACTAGAAACTTATAGCAAAGAAATAAGTTATATATTGTATTTTTAACATCTATATTGTAATATAACAAAGAATTGCAAAGTCTTCTTTGCAATTAATAAAAATAGAAGATCTTCTTAATTGCTTGATACACAATTATTGCAATAATATTAATTATCTTGTCAACACTTAATTAGAGTTCTAAAAAAGTTGTTTTTGCAAATAGCAAACTAATAAGTTTAGATACTACAATACTACTATTATCTTTTATATAGAAAATATATATCGAGTTTTAAAAAATAATTTAATATTTTCTTTTAATAATCTATAAATAGTAATAAATTATATAGAAATTATGCTAGTAAATTAATTGAAAATCTATAGTTTTAATTTTGCAAAGACAAAGAGAAGTATCTTGTATATCTTTTTATATATAATATTTCGAAATCTAATTAATTAGATTAATTTTTATATTCTTTAAATAATTTTTAGTTAATACAAGCAATTAAATAAGATAACAACAAAGAATTCTTTATCTTTATATACAAAAATATTTATTAAAACAATAGAATTATCTTGCAATTACACAATTAAGATTAAAAAAAAGAAGATAAATAACAATCTAGAAGATATACTAATAAGCGATATAGATTTATCTTTATATTTTACAAACTTTTCTAATTTATTGACAACAAACTTTATATTCAATTTGTTAGCAATTAGTAAAGCAATTGTAGAGTTATTAAAGTTAATAGAGAATCTTAATATTAACTTAGATTTAAATTAATCTCTTTTTAATTAAGTATCTCGAAATAGACAAGATTGATATATTAACAATATTATACGCGATTTGCAAGCTAAAAATTTGGTTTAACAATTTAGTTTTAAAGCTCTTAAGTTAATTGCAAAACTTATTGATAATAATATTAGTTTGTTAGCTATTAATTAATTTCGCGTCGCTAAAGCTAAAGAATGTCTTGTCGAAGCAAAAAACAAGAAAGATACTATAATTAAAACAAAAAAGACAAAGACAAAGTCTACTAGAAGAGATCTTTTTAACTTTAAATATATTAGTACAATTATTAAAGTCTTGCGCAATAACAAATACGCAATTAAAAGAGATAATAGTTGCAATAAAGTTAAACAAAGAAAGCTAGAAGATTTAGAGTTAATATTGTTGTTACAATAAATATAAATATATAAATCTTTAATAAGAATATAAACAAGATTTACAAAGATATAAGAGATATAATTATTAGACAAATAACAATAGACTAATTGCGTTAGATTAGATTATCGAGTTCGAATCGAATATTCGATCTAAATCTTAACAATTTGTATTAATTTAATTCGCAAATTTTGACAATTTAGTTTCTAAAGTTGAAATCGACAATTCGAATCGATTTCTATACTTAAAATCGAAATTCGATCCGAAAAATCGATTCGAATTGTTAAGACTACTATTTTTAGTAAATTTTATTATTTTTAGTAACAATTAATTGATAATTTAATAAAAATAGTTAATCTATATCGACAATTCGGGGAAGCGACCCCTGTGACACAATGGCTTTATTGAGTCAATATTGACCCAAGAGAGTCTCGTGACACCTCGCGCTAGCCTATGAGGGTAATTTGAATCGTTTATTAAAATTTAGACTGTTTTGTAATTTATTTGAAATTTTTAGCCTAATCGGGTTA
>JAABUO010000350.1_pt1 | contig 98582 bp, 34 predicted proteins | sample 5559291 | NCBI WGS metagenome assembly JAABUO01 (sample SAMN10711878, study PRJNA513372) | rock metagenome | isolation source: Antarctica rocks | place: Antarctica: Victoria Land, Finger Mt sud
TTAGCCCAATCGGGTTAGCGCGTCACGTGACGTCACGTGATCGGTGGGTCGGGTTGGACACTCGGCGCGCATTCTTCGCTCGCCCCACCCTGTTGGGCTAGGAAATTTGCCTGACCCTAGGGTCAGGGTTGGGCGAGTTAACCCGATCGAGTTGAAACCCGACCCGACGATCACACTGATTAGAACTAGTAAGCGTTCAAGATTTGCTAAGTTGTTTTACTATTTATTAAATTAAATCGTAAATCGATCGATTTTTACAAGAGCTATAAAAACTTTTGTAATAAACATAGAAGTTTATCGACAAACGTCAACTTACTTTAGCTTCTTCTTCTTTTCGCAAACAAGAAAGTCAAAGATTTTGATTAAAAAAGAAAGCATTTTGCAAAGTTCGAAGTCTTCGATTTTACGCATCGCTACACAATTTTAGAAAATCAATAATACTTCTATATTAGAAAGAAATCGATATTTGTTCGATTTTTCTATATCGATCTTATCGATCTCTCTTATTTTATTTGTTTAGAAGACTTTTTTCGACTTTCGAAACAAGTTTATATTTCTTGTTACTTAAACGTCTTTCGAATTAAGCTCTTTCGAAGCTCGCACTATCGACGTCTCAAAGAAGAAAAAACAAGAAACAAACAAGACGTCGAGAAACAATCCAAAAAAATATTATATTTATTCGAGTAAACATATTAGTTATATCGAGAAATAAAGATTTAGTAAACAATCTCGCAATGCAAAAGCTAATTAATTAGACAATAATTAAGATATTAGCAAGCTACAATGCTTAGTTAAGCAAAATGTCTTCGTCTATCGATCTTTCGAACTTAGTAGATTTTATCGATTAGCAAAACTCTTTAGAACAATAGAGTTCTTCGAAATTAATAAAATTAGTCGATAATAATATCTTAGAAAATAACGTTATATTTTAAGTCTTCGATTTAAATTATTTTTATTTAAATTTTGAGAAATTCTATAACAAGAATAACATCGTTACTATCGAAAAGAAAATTATCTATTAAGAGATATATATTTTCTATCGTAGAGTTGACGACTATGTTACTATCGTTAAAAAAAAAGATTAGAAATTATATGTTTATATACTTTCGAGAAAACGCATTATATTAATAATCAAATAATCTTACTTAAAATAAGAAAAATACAATAATTATTTTGCTCAATAAGTTAAATTGTATTTTTTGTTGTTTAAAGAAGCAATTCAAAATCTTTATGTCAACAATTTAAAATAAGCTAAATCGAATTTTTTTTATGTAAAGAATTTGCAAAACCAGAAGAAGTTGTATGTATATATACAAAATGTAAAGCTATACGTTACATAAATAGATTTAAGTAAAGATTTAATTAAAACGATCTAAATTCAAAATTACTTGTTGTTAGAGTTCTAAATAATTATGTCGTCGCTTATAACAAATATTTTAATTCGAAAATTTGACAAATTAATAACAAATCGAAAGAAAATATAACAATATATTGCTTTATCTTAAGAGAAAAATAAGAAACAAAATAAGAAAAAAAAATCGATCTTTAAAGATATCGAAAAACAAATTTAAAGTTAACGAGAAATCTCGATGTAATTGTTCGTAAACAAAAACAAATAAAAGAACTTTTACAAATCGTTCTTTCTTTAATTGTTATTTCGAACAAGAACAAAATAACTTTTGTTCAAATTATTAGCGATCTTATTTTTCTATGTATTAGCAAAATTTCTTATTTTATCAATCGAGCTTTTCTTTTTTGCAACAAAATTTTTCTTATTAAGAGAAATATTCGAATTTCTTTTACGTTAATAATAAAATAGAAGCTTACGCAAATTAGTAAAACGCAATTATGTTTAAATTAAATTCGAATTAAACTTATTTGAGTTAATCAAACGCTTAAAATATTTAAAATCAAAAGATTGTCTTATTTTCGACAAAACAATCGCTAATAATTATTGTCAATAATGTTAATTTCTATCGAAATAAATTTTACGATTAAAATAGAGTTCTTATTATAAAAAGAGAATATAAGAGATTCTTATACTTTTACAAAACAAATAGCGCAATTTTCTTTTTTTAAATCTTAGATTCGCAAATAACATATTAACAAATTTAATTATACTTCGATAATTAGAACAAAGATTAAGATTAAAAAAATAAAGAAAATGCAAAAACATATTATAATTACGCGTTAACAAATATCGAGACGACGCATTCTTAAAATCGCAAGACTAATTTTTATAAAGAGATTTTCAATAAAAAGAAAAATAATAACAAGAAAAATAACAAGAATGTTAATAGTTTTTTTATTGACGTAATATATTATATCTCTTTATAGAAGAACATTGTTAAAAAATCTATTTGTTGACGATATTAAAATACTTTCGAGTTTAAAAACAAGCTTTATATTTATGTGCGATTGTGCAAAAAGAAAAATTAACAAAAGTTCTTAAAGTTTATTATTGAGAATTTTCGATAATATCTATTTTCGAAATTAGCTTTTTCGAATATAATTAAACGAAAAATAATAACTTTCTTGACAATATCTTTCAAAGAAGACAAAATAACATTTAAAACATAATATTATATTATAACAATAATTAAATATAGCGTTAGCAATTTATTTAATCTCTTTTGCGTAAATTTTAATTGAAACATATTTATAATAAATTGCGTTTTTGTTAAGACAAAAATATTTAATATAAAGATTAAAAAATGTTTTTTAGTTTTATTGAGAGATATTAATGCGACAATATATATTTTAGACAAATAATTCTTTGTAAACGTCTATTTAAAAAGTAAGAACAAAATTGATAACAAAGCAATTATTTTTTTATTTTTTTATTTTTTTATATTTATACTCGATTCAACACTCCTAAGAATCTATGCGAGAATTATATGTTTTTACGATTTTTAAATTTAATCAATGACGAATAGACGAATAGCACTAGCGTCTACTTGTCTAATTATAATTAATTAGAATTCGCAATTGTTATTTTGTTTGTAACAAGTTGTTATAACGACGTTACATCTTCGTCTTCTATATTGTAATACTTGTAATACAAGAAAATTCTTCAAACGAAAACTTTATAAATTTAAAAGAGATTAAATATTGCTAACAATGTTGTTGTTTAAAATTAATATAATAACTTAATAATTAAAATTATGCGTATTGTCGCAATAATAGATTTGATTTTGTCTAGTAGTTGTTGTAAATTTGTAATATTAATCTCTTATTATTTTTGTGCTCTTTTTTGTCGTTATTTAAAACAAGTTAACAAAATATATTTAATCATTATACGTCTTTAATTGCAATCGCAAGTTCTTGTTGTAATTTTAAATATTTGTCGTTTATATAAAAATTAATTAAAGTTGATTTTGTCTATTCTTAATTATATTAGAAGTGCATTATGTAATTTGAAACAATTAATATATAATTGCATATATTTATACATAATTTTAAATGCAAGCTTGCGATACTTTGTATCGTTCTTGTCTTTTAATTATTTTAATTGTTACTTCTTTCGAATTTTGTTTTAAATAAGCGTCTTTTTAATAATAAGCTTGTTTAATATTTGATTCGCAAGAGATAAACGCTACTTGTGCGTCTTGTTAGCGACTTCGTTTGCAATCTTGTTATTTTTTATGTCTTTATATTCTATGACTTAATAAAGTTTTAATATAACGTCGCGATATCGCATTGTATTACATACTATTTAGGTTCTTTTAAAATATATTTAATTCGACGTTAATTTTATTTTTTTTATAATCTTTAATAAAGTTTAATTGTCGAAATATATTTTGTAAACTTGTTCTCGCGAGTTAGTAAACGTCTTGCAATGCTTTGTTAATTTTACGATTATTCTTATAAATTTCTTAAGTTTGTTGTAATGCGTAAGCGTTATCTTAACGCTTTTTAATTGTTTTTTAATTCTTTAATTCGCTTTTATTGAGACAACAATAACATCTTTATTGCGATCGCTTTTATCAAAGTACGTTCTTTAATATTAATTGAACTTGTTTACGTTATATTTTTTCTTAATTATTTTCTTATTGTACGCAATAACTATTTTAGAAGATTTTACTTATAAAATAGTTGTATAAAATTGCTATTACAATATTGTCGTTAATTCGAGTTTTGTTTGCATTTATCTTCTCTTAAGTTGCAAAAATATTATTTTAAATTTTGATTTTTATTCTCTTTTTAATATTAAGTTGTTATATATGCGCAATATTGTTACGTTTATTGTTTTGTTTAATTTTTGTATATTTATAATAACTATTGATCTCTATATTAGTTTTTCGAGATACACATTAATAAAAAACACGTTAATCTTAATTTATAAGATTTTCGTAAACATTATCTTGTAAATACTTATAATATATTAAAACGCGCAACTCTATATCAATTGCAACTTTAAAATAATTTTTTTTTAAATTTTTAATATTTCTAAACGTATATTATGCGACAACATCGTAAACTATTAATAAATTTTCGATAATAATATACTTGCACTTATTTGTTTTTAACGAAGTGTCAAATATTAAATTTTCTATTATTAATGCGTTTTTGTGTTTAATTATTAGCTTAATCTTTATTTAATGCAAATAAATTCTTTATCTTAGCTTTAAATTTAGTTAAACTCTTAATATTTTAATATTTGATTTAACAATTATTTTATGCTTTGTTAGTATTATATTGACGCTTATATTAAATTTCTTTAAAGTTTGCAAAAAATAAATTAATTTATGCTTCTTTTTTGCGAACTTGAATTTGTAACTTCGTATTTATTGCTTGCATTTGTTATATATTTAATTTAGCACTTTGCAATTACGTTTAATTAATTTTTTATACATTAATATATTAACATCGTTTACGAAGCTTGTAACACTAATTCGCGATTTGATGTTATTGTATATTTTCAACAAATTCGCATTGTAAAACAAATATAAGATTAAATAAAAAGAAGAATTTTGTAATATATTTATATTCGCATTACGCTTTTTTATTATATAATTGTTTATAATCAAAATAATACAATATTTTTCTAGAAAATTCTTTATTTATTTAAGTAAATAAGTAAATACTTGTCTCTTCTTTATATTGTAAAGCAATCGAATATGCGATATATTATCGAATGCGTCTAATATATCGAAATTAAGTACAAATATTATTCTCTTTTTTTGATCGCTTTATATTGTGTAAATCTTTTTCATAATTAATTATAACGTTGTATCAATTAAACGTTATCTTCTAACTTTTATTTATGTATTTGATAAAATATCGTGCGTCTTTACGACGTAACGAAGACGCTTCAATATTATTAACTCTAATATCTTATTTAATATATTTAATAACGCAATAAATTTAAAAAATAACAATTTAGAATAATTCTTTTTTCTTGATTTGCGCAACATAGTTATAATTGTTTTTTTAAAATAAAACAATTGCATCTCTTTTTTAATACATTTATTAAATAGAAATCTTATTTAAGATAAAACAATGCGAATTAATTGTCGCAACGCATAATTAATTATCTTGTTAATTTTTAATATCTTGTTAGAAATTATCTTGTGCATTGCTCTTATTACTTTGCGTTTCAATATTGCTTCGTCGTCTTTTATAAAGATTAAATAAGAAAATTTGTTTAAGTCATTTATTGAAATTGTAGACAAAAAAAAAAAAAAAAAATATTGTTTTAATTTTGTTCTTTGTTGTTGTTGCGATGTTCGTATTAATTTGTAATAATAATATAGTAAATTTGATTAATATTTTTGTTGTCGCGTTTCTAACTTATTTTGTTATTTCGAAAAGACTCTTAATAATGTTTTTCGAAGCTTTTATTTGTTTGCGAAACTTGTTTTGTTTGTGTTTTTTTAGAATCTTGCTTTTCTTATTGTATGTTCGAACGTATGTTGTTTATTCGTTAAAGATGCAACATTGTCGACGTAATTTTTTAATTTCTTTAATTATCTTTGTGCACTTTGTTGTTTATTCGAATTTGATTTTCTTATATAATCTTGTTTACAAAGTAAAGTTTTCGATAATTTTTTTTAAAGTATCGAGCAACTTTGTCGTGTATTTATTAATGCAATTTCTTTTTATTAAATCGTTTAATATTAATTCGAGTAATAAATTTCTTAATATATTATTGAACTTTTCTAAGTTTATAGCTTTTCAATTTTGTTTAAGACGATGTTAAAACTTCTTTTGCAATCAAAAATTTAACATCGTTTTTATCGAAAAATAAGTGAATAATTTTTTTATTTTCTCGTTTATATTGCAATATATTAATTGATTTGCTACTCTCTTTATATTAAATAATAAATCGATTGTATTTTAAGCGTCTTAATAATCTTTTGTTATAATTTCTCGAAAAAGAGTTAATATTGCGTCGATTGTACTATGTACACATTATATTTAACAAATTCTTCGAAAACAAATGTTGTCTAGAATAAAAAGAGTTCGCTCAAAAAAATAAAAATAAATTAAAATTCTTTATAATAACGCTTTTGTCTTGCATGCGCAAAGTTAACTTTATTGTTAAAAAATTGCTTTTGTCAATTATTTTATTATAATTATTGGAAGACGAGTTATAAATGTTATAAACATTAACAAAATTATATTTTGTATCGTTATTGTCGAAATATAATTGTAACGTTATTGTTTTTACATTTCTAAAATATTATATACTATGTTAATTGTTGTTATTAATGCGTTTGTTAATGTAAAAGCATATTCTTTTGTCGTTATTTACGAGCGTAAAGTTTGCGCGTCTTAAGTTGTATATCTTTGTCTTAACATAATGTTGTTACAACTTTTGTATTATTAATATATTGTAATTTTATATTTTATTTTTTTAAAGTAATGCGATTATTATCTTATTTCTTAATTTATAAACGTTATATTGTAATATTCTAAACTTGTTTTGTATCTTTATTAAAGTTGCTTTGTATAATTGTTTGTATTAATGTTTATTAAATTTTGCATTTCTTGCGTAAAAGATATGTTTTATAACAATGTTATTGTTATCTTGTTATTATTTTGTTTAATTAGAATAAATTAATTACTTAACAATTTGTCAAAGTATCTTTTCTTAATTAATTATTAAATTATGTTCTTTTTTGTTGTTACGAGAATATTTGCATGCGACTTGTCTACGTTAAATAATTAATTACTATTGTTTTGCATTTTGTTTTCTTCTTCGACGTCTAATTAAACGTCGTTGCGTTCTTAAGAGTTACTAAAATAACTATTATTTTGTTCGTTCTTGATGTTTTAACAACGTAATATAATAATTTTATCTTTATTATTTCTTTTATTCTTAGTTTTTTGTTTTATCTTTTAGAGCACTTAAAATCGAATGCTTTATAAGCATTTTTGCAAACGTCGCACTTTTATTTTGATAAATTTAATTAATGCGAATATTAATCGAAGCGATAATCTCGCACATAATAAGCGCATTGTTGTTTGTTCTTGCATTTGTATATTAAGTAATTATACTTCTAACACTTTATGTATTGCTTTATTTTGCAACTCGTATTGTAATATTTTGTTATCTTAATATTTAACTTATATATTACGTTAAATTAAATTAACTTGTTTGTTGTTTTTGCGCAATTTATTTATATTACGATAAAAACGTATTTCTTCTTGTTGCTCTTTCTTGTAAATTAAGTTATTTTATTAATTTTTAATTCTTAATATATAATCTTGCATAATCTTTTTATTGTTTTTAAATTTTTTTATTTTTTATATTCTTAAATATGTTTTTTACTTTAATGTTGTACATTATTATTTTGCGCATTTACGACGCAAAATTGTCGCGATAAATATATTTTTAACTTAAAAATTACTTAATTTTAAAATCTTCTTGTTGCATTTGTTATTAATTTTAAAGATTATTATCTTCTTAAAACATTTTATTCTTTGTATATCTTTTTGCACATTTAATGTATTAATAATGTTTAAATCGCACGTTAATGCAATTATCTTTATTGCGCTTATTTTATATACTTTTTTCGTTTCTTTTTTCTTCTTAATTTACGTTATTAACTTTATTTCTTTGATCAATCGTTGCTTCGAGAATGTTTGTTTAACATTTATTTTAATCGTCGTTTGTGCAACTAATAACAAGCTTTATATTATGCTCGTTTATGTGCTTATATCTTGTGTGTTTTTCTTAATTCTTTTTACTTTTTTTAATCGATCTATTGTCTTTTTCAATTTTTTTAGTACGAAAATTATATCGATTCGTCTATTCTTCGCGAAGAATTCGTTAAATTTGTGCGTAAATTTCTTAACAAAAATGTATTATTTAATTAACGTCGTTATTAAAATTATTTTAAACACGTTTTTTTCTTAAATTTATAGAGCTTCTTAATTTTTATTATTTTTGCGATAATCTTTGTCGCAATTTGTGATAAGTCGCGTTAAGACGCATTAAGAGCGTCTTAATTACTTGTTAATATCGAGTCGATTACATTTATTTGACTTTAACAATCGAGATAAATTGTAAGCGTTATTGTTAATAAGATCTTCTCTCTTGTCTCTTCTCGTATAATAAGATAGTATAATATTGATTTTCGCAAACTTTGTTTAATCTTTTTTTCTAAATAATATATTCAATTAATTGTCGATTAATTATTTATATTTGTTACAAAGTTTACTTAATAAATAATCTTAAGATAAAATTTCTTATAAGTATAAATATTCTAGAATCGAAACAAATAATTATAAATATATTAAGTCGAAGATTAAAATTCGAATTTTGTAAGAAAATTTCAATATTTTGCAAAATAAAAATTCGAAATAATATTCGAATTTGTCAAATTATTCGCACGACAAAAAAAAAGATAATTCTCGCAAAATTAACAACAAAGATTGCTATAACTCTAATGAGAAAAAATGAATTCTTTAAGTATAATTTTCTTTTTGAGCTTATAATGTTAAAAGCGTATGCTTATTTTGTAAACACAAACTTTTAATTTATTAACTTTCGCAACAATAAAGAAATCTCGCAAAAACTCGATAATTGTTGTTGTATTAAGCGTGTCGTAAAATACAAAAATAAAGAATATTATATTATAAAAAAAAGAATTACTTTCTTACGACAATTTCTCTCTTCGAAGATTATTCAATTTTATCGAAGTTAAACTTTGCTAAAATACGTTTCTCTCAAAAAATAATTTTAAAGAAAATAAAAACTTAGTTAAAAAACAATATTATTATCTAGAAATTACTCGACAAGATTGCGAAATATATTAAAATAATTAATTGTTATTTAAGAATTTAAAAGAATATTAACAATACAATAGATCTTTTATCTTAAGAGCACATAAAGATTTCTATAATAATTGATTAATAAATCACAATTAACGCGAAATTAACGAACAAAGTTTATTTACTAAATTAGAAATCAAAAACTTTAATTAATAAAAAGTTTAATAAAATACATGCACAAAATAAACTAGAATAGTTCGAAAATTTTACATTTTTCGAATTTTCTATTTTTGTAATATAAAAAATTATATATATTGACTTAAATAAAAGATTTATTTGAAAAGAGAAAACGATAATTAATATTCGAGATTTAAACGTTATTAGCGTTACAAATTTGTATTCTTTGTTATTACAAGAAAATGTAATAATTAAATTACAAGATTGCTCTTATATTATTGTCGTAAATAACAACATTTTTTTTTTAATTTATACTTGATTTAACATTCCTAAGAGTCTATGCGAGAACTATATACTTTCACAATTTTTAAATTTGATTAATTACGAATAGACGAACAACACTAGCGTTTATTTGTCTAATTATAATTTATTAAAATTTGCGATTGTTATTTCGTTTATAACGAGTCGTTATAACGACGCTACGTTTTCGTCTTCTATATTGTAATATTCGTAATACAAGAAAATTCTTTAAACAAAAATTCTATAAATTTAAGAAAAGCTTAAGCATCGTTAACAATGTTGTTGTTTAAAATTGACGCAACAACTTAATAGTTAAAATTATGCGCATCGTCGCAACAATAAACTTAATCTCGTCTAGTGTGATCGTCGGGTCGGGTTGACCCGCCCAACCCTAACCCTAGGGTCAAGCAAATTTCCTAGTTCAACAGGGTGGAACAAGCGAAGAATGCGCGCCAAGAGTTCAACCTAACCCACCCAATCACGTGGCGTCACGTGACACGCTAATCGTATGTAACTAGCGTGGACCTTGCGTTAGCCTAATTGGGCTAGCCTAAATCTTGCGCTAGCTCAATTGGATTAGCGCATAGATAAGATAAGATAAAATAAGATAAGCGAATGCTAACGCGACGAAGTTAGCTTGAGTTCTTGGCATTGACTCGACGAAACCCAACTCTAGAATTAGGTTCGCGCCTTAATCTTAACCCAATCCTACGAGGCCCAAGAGGGTGGGTCAAGTTAAGAAAAAAGTGTTCGACCCAATTCAACGATCACACTAATCTCGTCTAGCAATTGTCGTAAATTCGTAATATTAATCTCTTATTATATTTGTGCTCTTTTTTGTTGTTATTTAAGACAAATTAACAAAATATACTTAATCGTTATGTGCTTTTAATTGCAATCGCAAGTTCTTGTCGTAATCTTAAGTATTTGTCGTTCGCACAAAAATTAATTAAAGTCGATTTTGTTTATTCTTAATTATATTAGAAGTGCATTATACGATTTCAAACAATTAATATGTAATTGTATATATTTATGCGTAAGTCTAAGTACAAGCTTGCAATACTTTACGTCGTTCTTGTCTCTTAATTATCTTAATTGTTACTTCTTTCGAATCTTGTTTTGAATAAACGTCTTTTTAATAACGAGTTTGTTTAACATTTAATTTGCGAGAAATAAATGTTACTTGTGCGTCTTATTAGCAGTTTCGTTTGCAATCTCGTTGTCTTTTATATTTTTATATTCTAAAATTTAATAAAAATTTAATATAACGTTGCGACGTTATATCGCATTACATATTTCTTACGTTCTTTTAAAACGTATTTAATTTAACGTCGATTTTATTTTTCTTATAATCTTTAATAAAGCTTAATTGTCGAAATATCTTTTGTAAATTTGTTCTCGCAAATTAGTAAACGTCTCGCAATGCATTGTTGATTTTTTGTTAATTTTTGTAAGTTTCTTGAGTTCGTCGTAATACGTAAGCGTTATTTCGACGCTCTTTAATCGCTTTTTAATTCTTTAATTTGCTTTTATTAAAACAATGATAACATCTTTATTGCAATCGTTCTTGTCGAAGTACGCTCTTTAGTATTAATTGAACTTGTTTGCGTCGTACTTTTTCTTAATTATTTTCTTGTTATACGCTATAACTATCTTAGAAGATTTTATTTATAAGACAATTGTATAGAATTGTTATTAGAATATTGTTGTTAATTCGAGTTTTGTTCGCATTTATTTTCTCTTAAGTTGCAAAAATATTATTCTAAGTTTTCATTTTTTTTAACATTAAGTTGTTACGTATGCGTAGCATTGTTACGTCTATTATTTTGTTCAACTTTCGTATATTTATAATAATTATTAATCTCTATATTAACTTTTCGAGATGCACATTAATAAAAGACACGTTAATTTCGACTTATAAAACTTTTGTAAACGTTGTTTTGTAAACATTCGTAATGCGTTAAAGCGCGCAATTTTGTATTGATCGCAACTTCGAAATAATTTTTTTTCTTAAATTTCTAATATTTCTAAACATATATTATGCGATAATATTGTAAGCTATTATCGACTTCTTAATAGCAATATACTTGCGCTTATTTATCTTTAATAAAGTGTTAAATATTGAACTTTCTATTATTGACGCGTCTTTGTGTTTGATTATTAGCTTAATCTCTACTTGACGCAAATAAATTCTTTATCTTAGTTTTAAATTTAATTGAACTTTCAATACTCTAATATTTGATTTAACAATTATCTCGTATTTTGTTAACGTTATATTGACGCTTATATCGAATTTCTTTAAAGTTCGCAAAAAATAAATTAGTTCGTACTTCTTTTTCGCGAACTTAAACTCGTAACTTTGTACTTATTGCTCGCATTTATTATATATTTAACTTAATATTCTACAATTACGTTCGATCGATTTCTTATACGTTAATATGTTAACGTTATTTACGAAACTTGTAACGTTAACTCGCAATTTAATATTATTGCACATCTTTAATAGATTCGCATTGTAAAACAAATACAAGACTAAAAAAAGAGAAGAATTTTACAATATGTTTACGTTTGCATTGCGCTTCTTTATTGTGTAGTTGTTTATAATTAAGATAATACGACGTTTCTCTAGAAAATTCTCTACTTATTTGAGTTAACAACAATTAATTTTATTAATTTCTAGTTAAGAAAAAGTATTAAGATTGTTTTATGATTATTTCTTATAAAAAAAAAGAGCAATCGAACGTAACTCTTATAAACTTCAAAGAATCAATATTGTACGTTTAGAATAAAATAAACAAATTTCTTAAATTTTATCGTAAGTTCTACAAATACTATATCGACAATATTGTAATTTTTTCGCGTAATATTGTTAAGCATTTAACGCATCTTAAAATTATCTTTGTTTTGTTTTTTTAAATTAGAAGTTTTTTGAAATCTAAGAAATTATATATCAAATATTCTTTCGTACTATTATTAAAATAATATATCGATAATTTAGATCTTTAAACTTTCGAAAAAAGCTTGTTACGTTAAAGAAACTTAGTTTTTCTAAAATATTAAAGAACTTGAAAATCTATTTAAAGATAACAAATTAATTTTGATCGAAAATCGTCTACTATACACAAATAGTAAAAGTTCTTCAAAATCTTAAAATAAAATTGTTGAAGAAATCTTCGACTAAAGATAAAAAGATTTACGCGCAATATTGCAAAAATATTAATATTATTTTTAGCAACGTAAAGTTGCAAAGCTTTGAAATACTTCAATAGCAATTAACAAAAAAAAAATTCTTTATTATTATAATTCTTAGAGACAAATATATATCGACATAAACAATTTCAAGAAATATAAATTCGAAATTTATGTTTATTACGTAAAAGATAATCTTGACACGAATTTCTTTCAAGTAGTTGACATTCAAATTATAATATATCTTTTTAAACTACTAAATAACGTCGAAAAGAAATATTGATCAATAGAATTTAAAATAACAACGCTTGTCTAAACACTTAAGAAAATTTAATATATATTAAATTATATTTCAAAAAAATTTATTGTAATTTTTATCGATTATTTTGCGACAATTGATATTGCGAAGCAAATTAAATTATTATTTTTTGTTATTAATCGAATAAATTTACGACTTATTTGCGTTTTACAATATATTTTACAATTTTTTCTTAACATTAGATAAAAAGTTAAAAATACAATATTATTTTCGACGCTCTTTTACGATTATTGCGAAAGAATTATCCTTAAAATAATCTTGCAAATAACGAAATTCTAAACGAGATGTTAGCGTATTACGTTACTTTGATTGAAATAACTTTATTTTTCAAGAAAAAATTAACAAAAATTTATAAAATTAATAGAAAGTAATTCAAAATCTACGAAATATTTCTTAATTAACGCAAAAAAAACAATAATAATTAATAAGAAAGTCAAAATTATTTAACTAATTTAGAACAAATATTGAAGAAGCGAAAATTTGCTATTATTATTTCGACAAAAGTTTTAGCTTTAACAAAAACTTAAATTGTGATTTCGATACTTAATACAACAAATACAATATCGAAAAAGTCAACAAAATCGAAAACAATAAAACAAAAATTTGCTATTATAATTTTGACAACTTCGACAACATTAAAGAATTCTAAAAAAATTGCTATCTTAAAAGAGTTGACAACATTAAAGAAATCAGTTAAGTTAAAAAAAATTGAAGTAGAAAACATTTAATTTATATTAAAGAAAAAACTTGTTTACTTTCAAGACAAAAAGAACAAACAACTAAAATTGTGTATTTTTAAAATTATAAAAGCGAGAATCTTTAAGCTATCGTATAATGCACAAACGCATAAAGAATTCTTACACATTTATAATAAAATTATAGTCAATTATTATATAAGAAACTTGATTAGACGATTGAAAAGATATTTAAAACATTGTTTATTATATTAGCTTAACAACATAATTAGACATTGTTTATACAAACAACTAAAACTTATTATTACAAAGTCGAAGATATTTTATATTATTATTATTAATTTTATTCTTGTTTTGTCGAAGTTGTCAAATAAGTACAATTTTCTTATATCAATAATAAATAAATTCTTCAAAAAAATTACAACAATAATCGAAAAGACAATTTTCTTAATCGAGAAATAAGCTGTTAAACTTATTAACACTCTCGCGAATTAAAATCTTTCTTTATATATTATTTTTAATCGAGATAGAAAATTTCTATTCGCATTATAAAAAGTCATTTTTTATTTGCTAAAAGTCGATTTATTGGATTTTACTACTTATTATTTATAATCAAATAATTAATCAAAAAGATCGAATCAAATAATTAAAATAATATTGCGTTACTATCTTATAGCAAATTCAAACGCGAATTAAGAGCATTTTGTTATTAAATTGCGTAATATCTTAAACAACTTCAAGAATACGTTAATAAATTTTTTTTCAAACAAACTAATTTACGAGAAAATTGTTCGCAACATTCTATTATTAATTAATTTTTACAAAGAGAACATTAATTACGTCGCAAAGAAAGAAAAAAATCAAAAAAAGTCGCAAAATTTATAACGTTTATTAACGTAAAGATAAAACTTCAATACAACAATTATTATTAGTCGCTTATCTTAAGAAAGAATAATAAAAAAATTCTTAAACTTTATTTCGAATATAAGATTTTACATTTGAAAAATTCTAAGCTCTCGAATTAGAGAGTAGAGTTTTTTACAATTTTGAAAATCTATAAGCATTTAACATTTAAACTAAATTTGTCTTTTAATTGAAAAAAAATTTATTTAATAAAATTTATTATTATGCTAAAATTTGTCTCAAAGAAGAAAAATTTATATTTTAGAATTGTAAATATCGAATTATTGCTTGTAAATAATATCGAAAAAGATAATTAATATAAGCTCGAAAGATTGCTTGACAAATATATAACATTGCGCAACAACAAAGATCGAAGAAAAAAAATTGTTTAATATTTAATTAAGTAAAAAGACTAAAATTTAACGTATAATATATAATACGATAAAGTCGACTTAAAGAAGACGTCGAATTTAATTCATAATTACTTGAATATCTACGATGCATAATTAATACAAGAATATTAAAGTTCGTAAAACAATATTGTTTAAATTAAAACAATAAACGAGTTTATTAAAGTGTGTTTTACTTACAAAACTCGAAATTCTTGTTTTAATTGCTCGTCGAGAACATATTATTGCGAGATTGTCTTATAAAAGTGTGTTTGCTTTATGTTATAATGTTGTTTTGCTTATTATATGTTTTACTTGCAAATAAATATCGAAATTTTTAGAACTTATAAATGCGCAAAACGCGTTAGCTTTGCTTTATAGTTAAACATAACATTAATATTAATATTCTTTACGCGATAGTAATAAATTTCTTTACTTTTGTTCTTGCATAAGAATATTTATTAAGTAGACGAAAACAAATTAATAAATAAATATTAATTGCGAAACGAAATAATAATTAAGAAATAAAAGCTCGAAGAAATTGTTTCTTTAAACGTACGAAACAACTAATAGTGTAAACAAGAGAAATAGTCGATAATTTAATCTTGTTTCGAATAGAATTCGCATATTGTAGCAAATTAGCTAAACGCACAATATAAAGAACGAGAGCAAAAAACGCAACGCAAAATCTTGCAAACATCAATATTGTTTTCGAAGACATAACATTCGCGTTTGATTTTACAAGATTTTAGTTACTTGAATACATAGATTTAACATAACAAAGATCGCAATTTTGTGTTATTCGAATTTTAAAACTAAGTAAAATTAAGATTCGAGTACTTCGTTCAAGATATTGTAGATTTTGCAAATTCTATAGAATCAAGTAATATTTGATGTTTTAATACAATTATTACGCAAAGCAATCAATGTTATTTTTTTATTAATTAAGAGCACAACAATTATTATACTGATTAGTATCTTATAAATAGTAACGATCGATCAAACTTAAATAATCTTAACGCTTCAATTATTTAAGAAGTTATTATTAATCGCACAATTATAGAACTTGTCGATCTTATAAATATGTAAATTAGTTTAACAATCTTTATGTTAATTTAACAATTAAATGTTAAATTAAGTTCGATTAATTTATGTTATACAAGCTTTTATCTTAGTTATTGTAATTACGTTGCGTCAAATTGACGCAACAATATAAACGACAATTGTACAATTTTTAAAACAAACAACATTATTGCATCGTATTGTTAATATATATAGTATGCTTTTGCAATCTAAAGTGTAGAGCGCTACGACTAAATATTTAGTATAACATCAATAATATTCGAAAAATTACATTAGCTCTTCTAATTAGACGTTGTTTACTTACATGTTAATTTCTTAATTTGAATTATAATTTTCAATTATCGCTAGATATCTTTTATATTTTTTCAAACAATTAATCGATTTAAGATTCTCGAATTTGTTAATCGCATAGCACAAATAATTCTTCTTTTCGCAAACAACAATAAATCGAAAATTTGCGAACAAAAAGATTGCGAACATTATAGTAAAAATATCTTTCTTATAACAAAAAATTAAATAGTTATTGTTTATGTTCTCTATATTTTGACTTTTTTAAGTATTTATATTATTAATATTAGTTTGCTCTTTTATTTAACAAATAAATTCGTTAGCATTAGTGCAATTTCTCGACACTAAATTATAATAATTATATAGCTATTTTTATTTTTTGCAATATTGTTGTCTTCAAATTGCGATTTCGACGATATTTGTCTTGTGTTATGCGAATTAGTTAATTATTTATTTGAATTATTAAATAACTATTACTTACAACAATAGATTTCGCAATATCAACATTATTTAAATTCTTATTTAATTTATTCTCTTTATTATTCTCGTTATTTATTTCTTTTTTCAATAACGCATAAATATTTTTTTCGAGTTTATTCTATAAAAAACAAATGTTAATCGAATTTCTTTCGTTCAAATACAAAATTTTATTTCTTACTTTGTCGAAAAGTTTCTTTTCTTAAATCTAATAATTTAAAATCTAGTCTAACGATTAATCTAACAAATAATTAGTGTACACATTTTTCTTCTATTTAACTTAGTACTTATTATTGAAGAGAAGTATTATTTATCTTTTTTTATCTTTGACGATCGTATATTTTTCTTTTCGTTATTTCTTATATTTTTAACTCGAATTATCGAAGTATTTAGCATAGACTTTTGATTATTTAACATGTTATTGTTCTCGTCTTATTTACTCAAATAAAGCGTCTTCTCTCTTAAACAACTTTCGAGACTAATTTGCACAACGACAAACATAATCGTTTAAGTTCTTATAAGTTTATTATAATGCTTTATATTTTATAAATTAACATATATTTTGCAAACAAAGCATAAAAACATCACTAATAATTATAATTAAGCAAATTTTATTAATTTTGTCTTTTTCTTCTTTTTAAATTCTTGATAATTTAATGTATCAAAATGCATATTAATACAATAGCGATCAATAACAAAAACTCAAATATCTATTTATAATTTAAATTTCTTTTTGTATTATTATTGCTATTGTTAAAGAAGATTCGCGATATAACTTGAACTATAATAGAAGTTAAAAAAGATCGATTAAATTTTTGTTCTTGTTAACAACGTAACGCATACTAATGTAATATTAATTTCGATTCTTTTCTTTATTAAAAAAGTGTTAGAACTTAATAGTGTCTTATTTCTTAATCTTGTTTTATTACTATTTGTAAAAACGTATTAATTGCGAATTACGTTTTGTATCTTTTTTATTATATAAGTTTGACAACAATTAATGTAATTTAGTAGTTAAGAAAATATTAATTGTCAAAAATATTATCGAAATATTATAAATATTTACTCGTTTAATTTTATTCGACATCGACATCGAATTTACGTTCGAAGAAAATTAATTATTGTGAAGTCTTTTAATAATATTTGCTTACACTATTTTTACAAGTCGATCGAACTCGAGAGACTCTTCGTTCGATTATAAATTTTTTAAATCAATTTTGTAATTAAACATTATTATAACTTTAAGCAATAGATCAATTAATCTTATAGTTTTTCGATACTTCTAAATAAAGTTATCTTGAAATCGTCTTAATACTTTAAATTAAAAATAAGTAATTTTAACGTTGTTAAATAGTAATTTCTTTGTATTGCTATTAATGTATTTTAAATATTGTAAGTCGTTATTTCGCAAATTCGAGAAACGAATATTAAAGTTTGCGCTTTAAAAGTAATTTAATCGAAAAAATTAAAGTTTTGTGTTTTCGAAAATTATATTATCTTGAAAACATATTGTAATACATCGAAGATCTAAAAATTATTGCGCTTTGCTTCTTAATTATAAAGTTTCTTTACTTAATTATTTTATTTTAAGTTTAATTTGTAATTATTGTTCTAAAATTGTTATTATTATTTAATATAAATTTATAAAGAAATGTATTGCTTGCTATAAAAGATCGATTACATAATAATAAAGCAAATAAATTTTAAAATTTCTTACAAACTTTTTGCAATAAAGACTTTGTTTAACGTTCGTACAATAATTGTCGCTTGCTTGTAACATTTCTAGTCTAATATTACTTTTAAATCAATTTCTAATAAGAACATAATCTTTAATTTACATTTATTAAAGTTATTGAAGATATTAACCTCAATATTAACGCGATTTTGCATCGAAAAGATTAGAAATCAAAAGTAAATTAATAAAATTTGCAATGCATTTAATACAATAAACATAATAGACTTTAAATCGCTCAATAAGATTTGCGATGTAAAATCAATTGTTCGAGATTATCTAATTACGTGTTTTTTATTAATAATTATAGCAATTAATTTTAACGTCGAAATCAAGATCTTGTTTTATATAAGTTAATAAATTTGATAAATTGTTTTTGACATGTAAAAGTTTACTTTCGATGCGATTGTAACAATAATTAACAAAGATTTGAAAGTCTTATTTAATAATTTCGCGTCGCTATTGCTCGCGATTGAAACAATTCGCTTCGACAATAATTTAACAATAAATACGTATATAGTTGCAATCTTAAACGAAACGACGAACAACATTTTGAATGTCGCTTTTTCGATTCGTTTAAATTTGCTAAAAGATAGCTTCTTAATAGATAATTTTTAAAAAGTTTTTAACTTTTTCTTAGAGAGTAATTCTTAAGTTACAAACTTCTTTATTGAAGTTTGCTCTCTCGCTATAATAATTTTAATAATAATTATATTTCGTACGTCTAAAAGAAAATAAATAGATAATAATAAAGAAGCAAAGAGCGCAATGTAAAAGAATTGCTAAGTAGAATAGTTGTAAGAAAGTAAAAGCAATAAAACACGCAATCGCGAAATTGACTTAAGATTAGACTAACTTAGTCTAACTTAATATATTTAAAATTAATCAAATTTCTTCTATTAATAACAACAATTGCTAGCGTGCCAAAGTCGTATCAATCTAATTTTTAATTAATTAAACTAATTATTTTTGCTTTGAAAATATTGTCTAATTTGTTTTCGCAACATCGATTATATAGTGTTGCAAATATAAAAAAAACATTGCTTAAACAATTTTTAAATATAGCACAATAAATTAATTTATTTAAAATACTTATAATAATGTCTTATTAAAGCAAAAAGTTTACAAAGAAAATTGTTTATATTCTTTGCAATTTCGTATTTAAACATTATTTGATCTTAAATTTCTTTTCTCTTAAGTCTTTTTATCTTTATTGTTCAATTCTATAATTGTCTTGTTATTTAATCAAATTATCTTACTTTTAACAAATACAATCTTATTGTTGTTCTTAACGTGAACTCGCATCGCATAATTAATTACGTTTAAATTCATTATTATTTAATTTATAATCGTTTTTCTCTTTAATAGATCGAAATTAACAAATTTCGCGTTAAAACATTTTATCTTTTGCACAAATCGTTATTCTTTTTATTTGACTTGCAACTTTCGATTTGCTTAATAATTTAACTTTATAATATAAAGTCAATTGTCTTTTTTCAAATTTCATTCTTTTATTAGAATGTATATTCTTATTAGTACGCGCAAATTGTTCTTTTTAATTAGCTTCTTACTTTTGAGATTTCTTATCTCTTAAAAAACGTCAATTAGAAACACTCTCTTTTTCGTAAATGAATTTAATTTAAATAGCTTAAATCGAATACGCAACTTTATGTTTAATTGATACAAAAAGATTAATCTTAAATTAAGATTTTTACTTTTAATCTTTGATATAGCAAGCATATTTTATTTACAAGATAAATAACAATTAAGAAATTTATAAAGACAAGAAACTTTGTTGTAAGTTATATTCTTTTTCTAATATTATTCTTTATAAACTTTAATTTAGAGCTTAAGTTTACAATTGTATTGAAATTTAATCAATACAAATTACTCTTTGTGCTTAAATTCAATTAATTATTACTTTAGAACTTTTCTTCGATTAATTTTGAATTGTTGTTCAAAACTATCTTCGTTAACGTCGAAAACGTAAAATATATTCGAAAACAATATAACGTTAATCTATATATATTATTTGTTATTTTTACAATTTTCGCGTTCTTGTAACGCGTTCGAAGCTTATTTAGTGTTGCAATTTGCAAAATATTGACATTCGTTTTAAACATTTTTAATATTGTTACTTTTAAATTTAGTTTATTCAATAAAGATATTTTTTTAAGTCTTTTATTTTTAAAGCGATTAACATTCGATTTGCGCAATATATACAAACTAATAATTACTAAAATCGTTTTCGCAAACTTTGAAATTTCTTCGATTATAACTTTGAAATTTTTCTTTCAAAAAGTCTTAAAATGTTTGTCAAGATTCAATATAATCTTAGATATAAATTCTCAAAGCAAATAAGTATTTTTCTTTTATTTAAAAATCTCGAATAACGCAAAATAAAATTAAAGTTAATCGAATAACATTAATTATAATGTTTCTAAAACATCTTATTTGCTAAATCGATAAACAATCGACATAATTATCTCTTTTGTTAGTAGTAATTGTTTTGTTGTTTCATAATCTAAATTTTTTTTATCAAATTTATTGATTTTTGCTCGAACAACAATTACTTTTATATTGTCGAAATATTTTTATCAACTATTTAAATCTCTAAAAATCTTAAAAGTAGACAAATTAAAATGTTTTTCGAAGTAAAACTTGTTTCTAATAATTTTCGCTTATATAATGTTGCGAAACGTAATTTTTACAAAAAGTAATTTATTGTTTTTATCGAATTGCAAAGACTTCTTCTTTTTTTTTATATTTATACTTGATTCAACACCCCTAAGGACCTATGCGAGAACTATATACTTTCACGATTTTTGAATCTAATCAATCACGAATAGGCAAGCAACACTAGCGTCTACTTGTCTAATTATGATTGACTAGAATTCGCGATCGTTATTTCGTTCGTGACGAGTCGTCATTACGACGCTGCGTCTTCGTCTCCTATATCGTGATATTCGTGATACAAGAAAATCCTTCAAACGAGAATTCTATGAATCTAAGGGGGGCTCGAACATTGTTGACGATGTCGTTGCCTAAAATTTCGAACGCGTTTTTTTCCCTTAGATTCATAGAGCTTCTTGATCTTTATCATTTTCGCGATGATCTTTGTTGCGATTTGTGATGGGTCGCGTTGAGACGCATTGAGTGCGTCTCAACTATTTGTCGACGTCGCGTCGACCACGTCTATCTAACCTTGACGATTGGGATGAATCGTGAGCGTCATTGCTAATGGGGTCTTCTCTCTCGTCTCTTCTCGTATAATGAGATAGTATAATATCAATTTTCGCAGGTTAATCTTTTTCACTTGAAATAATTCCAAAGACTTCTTTATAACGAACTAATTCGCGACTTATAAGTAATATAAATCGTTCGTTGTAATTATAAAGTATCAATTAATTTCTTATTGCAAAATATCGTCTTTTAAGATTAACATTCTTGTTAACGTTGTCTTATTTAATTTATAACTATTGTAAGTGTTCTTATATTAAATTTACTTATTAAGATTTAAGACGTTTGCAAAAATAAAATTAATTTATTTATCAAATTTACTAAGTTAATGCGATTAAATATCTTTCGAAATTATAATTAATGTTAAGTCGTATTTGACTTTTAATTAACGCAATAAACTTTTCTTAATATACGAACAAGTTATTTCGATCTTCTATTAAATAGAACAAAGATCGTCTAAATTTTGTAATCTTCTCTTTATTAAAGATCGCAAGTGCTTTGTAAAATTATTTTTCTCTATTTTTTATTAATTTAAAGTGATGTTTATTTATTTTGCGAAAATAATTAAATCGATTATTATTACAATCTAAAGACGTTAATCTAACATATTTTAATATTAATTTATATACGAGAAAATATTATATCTTGTCTAATCTTATATTGTTATAAAAAAATTGTCGCAATATTTTTATTTAGATTTTCACATTTAATATATAGCATATAATTAAAAATCGTCGAAAAATATTATTATGTCTTTAAGCTTAATTTACTAAGATTTCTCTTGCATTTTCTTGTAAAAAAATTATAAACATTTAATAAAATTATAGCATTCAAGTTATTTAATCTTATTTATATAATTAAATATTATCATTTACTTTACTTGTTTAAGTCTAACGATTAAATAAGCTTATATCTTGACTTTAAAATATAAAACTCGATTTATAATATTGTCGCGTTTATTATATATAAATTTAATTTTTTCTCGAAATTTTTAATATCTTGTATTATATCGAATACAACTTTAAGTTACAAATTCGACTTAACATTAATATTATTTTTGAATGCATTAATATATATATTGTTTGTGATCTCTTGTATTGTATCTTCTAACAAACGATTAATTTTATCTTCGATTTAATTTACGACATCTTAAAATAAATTTAACAAAATTAATAATAAAAAGAATCGAAATTGCATAAACGTAAGTTTAAGAAATAAAATGTAAGAACGCGATCAAATAAATATAAATTTAAGAGATAAGATATTAGAACGCAACGACGTAACAATAGAGCTATAAAATAAAGTAAAAGATTGCGACAACGAAAAAGTAAATCTATAAAATAAAATATAAGAGCGCGACGACGAGAAAGTAGATTTGTACTCAAATTCGTTCAAATTTCTCTTTCTATTACTTGAGATTTTTATTAAATCTTAAGTTTTTTGCGCAAACAATTGTGTCTTCTTTATAATTATATTACTTATTAGTGCATTTATTAATTTGCGTTAACATCAAGAGTTATTTATTCTTTATCTTTTCGTTTATTTGAAAACAAAAAAATTTGTTGTTTTTACTACAATCTTAATCGCACATATTAGTATCTTTCGTTCTTTATATAAGTGAGTTGGTCTTACAATTAAAAAACTCGAATTGCTAATATATTTTGTTCGACGAAATTTCGAAAAAATCAAAGTTAAAATAAATAGACTTTAATTTGTTAAAAACAACTTCTTGATATTGCTTTTTAAAAACATTAATAACGAAGAAACAAATAATATTAAAATTATCTATTATAGAATAAATTTCGAAAATCGCATATGTAACGTCGTTCTTTTAAGAAAAAAATTGAGTTATTATAATACTTTAAAATCGTTTACGACTTTCAATAATCGCTAACAACTTCTTCTTCTTTATTTGTCGCTTTTTATAATAACAAATGTTCTATATTATATAATTGAGCGTCTTTTGAAATTATATTAAACTCAAATTAAAAAAAAGAAGCAATCTCAATTATATTACTTAAAATTCTTGAATCGTACTTTAAAGCTTTTGCTTGTTATCTTTTGTTTTTAATAATTTATTTTTAAGACTTTGCTTCTTAAGCTTAGCAATTAAAGCATCGATAATTCTTTTATACTTTTTATCAATTATAAAATCGATTGTTTAAAACTTATCTTTAATATAAATTCTTAATTAAGATTATAAAAGAAAAATCAAATTAAAGTTAAATGCAATTGTTATTCTAAAAATATATGCTAATCGCTAATAGATATGCTAACACGATTAAAACTTATTAAAGTGCTAAAGAAAAAATCAAAAAAATAAAGAAATAAAGACAAAATTTAAGATAAACTTAATTTTCGCTATTATTCGATGTAAGTTAACGTAAAATAGTGTTGTTTAATTGAAGTTATTAGATTTTAAAAGTACTTTAATTAGTAACTTGAAAAATTATTAAACAAGTTAAAGTTAGTATATAAAAGAATATACAAAATGTCTTTAAAGCAAGTCTCTATAATAAATATCAAATTTATGGAAAGCGAGATTATGCAACTTGTCTCTTTTTTCTATATACTAAATTTCTATTTCGAGTTTTACTAAATAACAATTCTAGTCTATTTATTATACAAAAATTATTCTATTTTTGAATCTTAAAAGAGATTTTTGCTACTAGTAGTATTTTCAACTAATTAAGATGTTTCAAATAACTATTAATTTCTAGATAACAACGACAATAAATCTTAATTATAAAATGCTTATTAACAATACAATTATTAGTTTAAGTTAAGCTATGTTAAATTGACAATTATAAAGAAGTTCTAAATGCGTTTTACTTTAAATTTACTTTTTATACAAATTATTAAATTAAATTAGAATATGTTAAACTAATAAATATAAAGAAATTCTAATTGCGTCTAATTCTAAAATCGCATTTTATACAAAATTAATAAATTTTAATTACTCGAATGTCTAGTAATCAAAGCATTGAATCAAGAAAAAATGCTACTTAAAAAAAAATATTAAAGCATTTTCGAATATTGTTGCATTTTTTAGATTACGTTAATCTATGTTAGATTAACTATAATTTATAAAATTTAATTGCGTTATACTAAATTTAAAAATGTTATTATATACTTCGAATTATTGCAACTATCTTAACAATTTGTATACAAAATATTCTGTAAATATCTTAGTTTATCTAAATTGTCTTAATATAGTTTTATTGTTAACATTATAATTTTTGATCAATTACTTAATGCATATAATCTCTATGTAAATTTTATTAAAAGCATTTTTTTTATTAAAGATTTGAAATCGAATTTATAAAGAATTTTCTTAAAACAATAATATTGCGTTCTAAGTTATTCTTTTTGTTTAACAAAAAGAATGTCTTGAATTATCGAATATTGTAATAGCGTTTAAATTCGAAATTGTAATTCTTCTTTAATAACTTGTAATTTAAAAAATAAACTTTGAATTTATTTTATAATATATAGTTTGTTATGTTAATTTAATTTTTATTTTTTGTTAACAATGCTTTGTTTCTTCGAATACAAAAGAAATACTCGATTAAAAGTTAATCTCGACTTCGAAGTTAAACAATTTAAAAATGTACAATTAGTAATTTTCTCTTTTTTATAGACACATTCGATTCGAGCAAATTAACTTGTATACGTAATTTATTGCTTAGTTATTATAAAGATATTAATCTTAAATCAAAATTATTGTTATTTGAAATTGCGACAACAAATGTATCTTGCTAATTATATATGCAATAATTAGAAAAAGAGCATAAATTAAAGATATAACAACTTTTTTTTTGTTTTTTATAAAGTGTTTTTGTTATTATTTTAAACCTAATTCTTGTAATTACAATAACAACAAGTATATGCTTGTACATCTTGTTTTTTGTCTTAGTATTTAGTTAATTTTTGATTTACAATTTCTCTTCGATTAATTGCAAATTATTGACTAAATTAATTTTCGTTAACGTCAAAGAAATATAATACAAGATTAAATACATTTTTGAATGCTAAATTGCTTTATTTTTTGGTTTTTATTCGTTAATGTCTTTACAATTATTGAATAACGTTAATAAGCAAGATTTTATACTAATTTTATACGGTTTTACTAAGTCTTTCTTTACGCAAAAGCAAGTAATATCAATTTTATTTTGCGAAAACAACAAATTGTTAAATTATATGCTTGCTTCTCTGTAAACAAACGCAAATAACTTGCAAAATCGTTTGTTTTAACGTTTTATTAATTAAGAACGATATTTGTTTATTGTTCGAGAAATATTTAATTTATTATCATTTCGATTTGTTTACGTTAGTTTGACATACTTTGACATTAATCGATTTACGAAGAAATAATATACATTCTCGAATTTATAATAATAATAAAAAAGTCTTATTTAAGTTGTCTTTCGCTTATTTATTTTTAATTTATAACAAATTGTTAAAATTCTTAATTTTTATAAACAAATTCTTTAATAAAATTTGCTAACAAGCTTCGACGTTCTTCGACTTAACATAAAGATATTTTAGTGTATCTTAATTATTTTGTTATCTCTTCTTATTAATATAATTAAGTATAACGATAAACGTAAATAACTAAATTCTAATAATAATATAAATTGATATCTTGATTACAATATATATAGTTTGTCTTTTAAATTCTTTGTACTTATGCTAATATTAATTTGAGCACGTTCGTATATTCTTTTATAGTAATAACGACGTCGAATTACGAATTCGTTATAATATTGTTATTGTTTTTAAATATATTGTTGTGCATTTTATTTACAACTTTACGTATTGTGTTTTATAACAAATTATCAATTTTATCTTCGAATTTGTCTACGACGTCTTAAAGTAAATTTAACATTATTAATAACGAAGAGAGTCAAAAATACGTAAGCGTAAGTTTAAGAAAAGAAATAAAGAAGCGCAACAAAGTAAACGTGAATTTAAGAATTAAAATAAGAGAGAACAACATCGTAAAAGTAAATTTGAAAGACAAAGTAAGAAAGAGCAATAACGTAAAAGTAAACTTATAATTGTTGTCGTTCGAATTGCTCTTTTTATTATTTAAGATATTTATCAAAAGTAAAACTTCTTGCGTTAGCAACTTAATTTGCTTTATAACTTTAATAATTATTAGCGCATCTATTATTATAAGAAAACGTTAAACAATGTTAACTCTTACTTTTTTTATCTTTTTAATTATTAGTTTTCGCTTAAGTTTATAGCAATCTAAGTTGCGCATATTATTATTCTTTGTTTCTCGTAAAAGTTTGTTTGTTTTATTATTTTAAAACTCGAAAAACTAGTGTATTTTATTTAACGAACATTCGAAATGAATTATAGTTGTAATAGATCGACTTTAAGTTATCGATATAAGCTTCTTTCTATTCGAGCTAAAATATATTTATCGCAAAGAACCAAATTATGTCGATATCGTTTATTATTAAAAATAATTATTAGAAATTCGTTCTATTATATATTTGAAAAAGAACTTCTATTTTCGATCGAGTTGTGTCTCGTTATTAGCGTTAACAACAATTATTAATAATATTTGATGCGAGAAATTTACATATAAGAAGAGCTAAAACTTGCTTTAACTACAATAAGCGTTAACAAGAATCTAAAATTAACAAAATAAGAGACATTTCTTTGTCGTAACAATTGACGCAATTAACGCATTATTGAAGTACATTATCGAACGATTATTTTTTCTTGCACAATAAATATGTTGTATGCATTAATATTTAAAGAAGTGCAATTGTTTGCGACAAGTATAAGCAAAATTCGCTTCTTATTAATGTATTTTTTTAGTTCTGCTTTGACAAAATCGAAGCTATTTTATTGTAAACAGATTAACAAGCTTTAATATCTAAATTAAATATAATTAGAGAATATAAACGATCTTAAAAATAATAATTATAACATATAAATTTATTCAAATATCTTAGCTTCTTTGTAATCTTTGTTTAAAAAAAATCTTTATTTAATTAATATTTTTGTCGAATTAAATTAGTTTATCTATAATGTTCTAATAAAATTAAAAGAAATTAATCTAACACAATATTCTTGTCAAAGTAATCGAAATCTCAAATCTATAATATTTATATATTTAATTATTGCGCTCTTATTCTAGTTGCAAAGAATTGCTCATTTTGATTTTGCAACACTTTGCGTCTTGTTTAAATTCGTATGTATTAAGATTTTTTAAATTGTTCTTATTATTCGAGTCTCTAATTATTATATAGAATCTTACATTTATTTAACGTTCTTTTAGATATTTATTTTATTAATTTATTATAAAAGTAATTCGCGACTTTTGTTGCGATCGCTAACGTCGTTTTAAATTTAATATTTCTTTTTAATCAATAATTGTTGTATTACTTTCGCGAAGAACTTTAATTTTACAAATTCGGAATTATTAATAATTCGAACATTATATATCGAATTTCTACAATATAATTGAAGAAAGAATATCTTCTTAAACGTCTTTTTATTTAGAAGAGTATTAATAAAGCTTATTACTATAATTTAACAATTTCGAATAACTTAATTAGAATGTCTTCTTCTCTTTAATTTGTTATGGCATTAATTTTTAAATAATACGAAAATAATAATATAAAATTGCAAATATCAAAACAAACAACAAGTAAAAAAAAAATTGTTAATAATTGTTAAAAGTTAAAGTCGATCTTAAAGCTTCGTAATAGTTTAGTTACTCTTTTAAGAAAACAACGTTGTAAAGACGATTTTCGAAATTAATTTAATAATAATAAAGACATATCAATAGTTTTTAAAGTTAAATTGCGTTCGACAATTTATTAACAAAAAATAATAGTAATTATTAATAAAGAATTTACACATCTTAGATCTAATAAGAGCAAAAAGAAGTTTAAAAGCGCAAAAAAGATAAAGAGACGCAAAATTACAATTGAATCAAATAATAAAGAAATAATATTAACAAAAAAGACGCGCGAGTAACTTAAGAACAAGAAAAAGAAATTGTTTATTAAAAAGAAGCAAACATTAAAGAAGAGTTGTAAAGATAAAAAACATAAGAAGAGTTGTTAACACGCGAAAATAAATAAAAGTTGACGAAAATCTCGAATCTCTTGTATTCGACTTGTGAATAAAAAAATTAATTTCGCAATTTAATAATTATTGTTGAAATTGTAATATTTTGCAAAGTTCGTTATATGCACGAAGACTTTACTTGAGATTATGCTCTTATTATTTATCGATAATTTGTTAAGTATTAAATGTTAGTTTAATTTGAATCGACTAAACGAATAATGCGATTGTCTAATTTTCTTTCTTGTTCTTTGTTGTATTCGCAAATCAATTAAGTCTTTTTTGTTATACGTCAACAATTAGTTGACGTAATTATTAATATAACTTTTAATCGAAATATTTAAAAATTTAAAACTTTTAAAGATCTAGCATATATGTTATTAGACAATTAATAATTACATTTAATTGTCGAATTGACAAACACATTTGTAATTTATTATGTACGCAATTTTTACTATTATCTATTAAGAGACGAAGTCGAATTAAGTTGTCAATCAAGATCTAAACTTTCTAATAATAAAATTTCAACTTTTGCTTCTTTTAAGACAAACGAAAGAAAGCGTTTATCTTGATAAACATTGTTGAATTAATAGTTATATCTAAATTAATCTCTCTAATTAATTAAATTGTGTCTTTTAGTAACTTAACTTAATTTGCTTTAATCTCTTGTCTTTCGTATTAACAATTAATATAATCGATGTTTTAATTAAGTATTATCGTAATCGAAAATTGTTTTAAGTAAGAATAACGTCTTTTCTTCGCGCATGTGCTTTGTCTTAATTGCATTAAAAATATATTAAATACGAGAAATCAATATAAATTTTAAGAAAAATAAAATATGTAAAACTTTAATGCTAGACTAATCGTCGAGTTGAGTTTTGATTCCAAAAGTTAAAACCAAAACTAGATCTAAATTTTTAGCGTGAAATTGTATTGTCAAGATTGATAAATCAAGCTACTTGATTAGCTTGCTTAGAACGAATGCTTTCGCTTAATTGCCAAGAACTCGAATCTAACGTTATGGAATCAAGTCACGTGATAAATTCGGATTTTCGCAATTAGTCTATTTAATGCGTAAGCACAATGTATTGTTGCGATTAATGCATTAATTGTATATAAACTTTACATAAATACAATTAAATCTCGAGTCTAATTACGTAATTAAAAGAACAATCAAAGTAAACTTTATCTTGTTGTTAATTCTAAATATTTCGATATACAACGAAATTTATGTGTAGTCAATATAATTTGTGTTTCGATTCTTTTTATAGATTCGTCTTTGACGCGATTTAAGCATGCATATAAAGAGACTTATTTAACAACGTTGTCTCGAAGAAAGATACATCGTTTTGTCGAAAACACTTTAACAAAAAGCTTTAAAAAAGTATTATTAACTTGTTCGAAAACAAAATTTTAATAAAAAAACATATAACAAACAATCTTTTCTTTAAATTTACAACAAAACAACGTCGAGAATCTCGTATATTTTTCTTGCTTTAATAAAAGAGTCTTTGTACTCTTATTAATTAACTTAGATATAAACATATTTTTAAAGCATATTTTCCTGTTATATATTTAATATAATCGTTGCGACTTTATAATTAAAAAGACAAAACTTGTCTCTTTTCTCTTTATTGTTTCGTCAATTTAACGATTTTTGTTAAACTAACGACTTTTGTCAATCTAACGAAATTAATCAATTTAACAACAATAGCGAAGATAAATTATTTAATATTTTCGATCTTATAATTGATGTTTAACGCGATTTGTTTTGTTTTACATTTATTGTTAATATCTCTTTGTTATTCTTTTTGTTATATATTAAACTAAAAATCGAGTTTATTATTTTGTTTTACACAATACGTTTAATTATTAAGCAACAAACTAACAAAAATTGTGCTAATTTACTTAAAATTGTTCGTAAGCATTGCGATTCTTATTAGCACAACAAGTAACAAATATTTGCGTTATATAATTTTTAATAACATAAATTTTATTAAGAACAACTTTATAAGAGTAAATATAATGCAAAGCTTCACAAATTGTATCTTAAATTTTATTTTATTAACTTAATTTCTTCTTAAGCGTCTTTAAGTTCTCGAGCAATAAAAATTTAAAATAGAATTTAATAACTTCGTCGTATATAATTAGCACAATATTTGCTATTTACATTATATATAACACTTTATAATTGATTATTTTTAAGAGAGCATAATACTTGATAATGTTACAAAAAACATTAAATTTAAGATGCTTCGCAAACTCATTTATTTATTGATTTACAAATATTAATATTGCAACAATAAAAGTAATCTTAAAATTATTCTTAACGTTAAGTCGATTAATTATTATAACTGCGCTAATTATTACAATCTTGCTTAATCTTATTTGATTAATTATTATTTCTTTAGTAAGTTTATTTAGTTTAGTTTCAAGCTTATGCATTATTGCTATATTTATAAGCTAATCATTATAAAAATGCGACGTTAAATCTTTTATCTCTTAAGTCTTTTTATTATTTCGACGAACAATTCTAAAGTCTAGAATCTTGCTTGCTTTAATAATATGAATTCTATCTTGTCTTGCAATAGCAATATTGTATTTGTTCTTTTATAAAACGAGAGAACAATATATTTGAAAACGTATATAATACTTAATGCAATTAATCTTATTATAATAATTGCTCTCGACAAACAATCTATTAAGCGAACTAACAATTAATTTGATGTTTTATTATTTAAAGCTTAACTTTATTAATGTCTTCATTGCTACATTAGATTTCGAAGAACGAAACAAAAAAAAGCTTTATTGATCGCTAATAAAACAATTAACGTCGAACGAAAATAACTTAGAACGTTTTACAACGACTAATTAGATATAATATTAATTGTACTTAAACGAAAATTTAGCAATCTTGTTATTATTATCTTTGTTGTTATTGCTTTTACTTAATAAGTTTTTAATGCAAAGCGCGCGCTTATAATTTAACTATATTAAGAGATAAAATAAAAAGAGAAGAATAACAAGTTAATTGTTATTAGATAGTCTTATAAACAAAACTTTAATAAACTTATCAATTTGAAAGAAAGAGAGCGAGATAAGAAAAGAAGAAAATCTAATATAATTTGACTTAATTTAACATAGTTTAACGATCTTTTTCTATCGATAAATAAATGTAAGCTAGAATAATCGAATTTTTCAAAGACTTTATTAATTTTTAATCTTTTAAACGTTCTTACTTATTATTAAGATTAAAGTCTTACGTAAACGTGCGATTATAACGAGATTCGAACAAGATTTAAGAGAATAAAAATATAATATTTTAACATAGTCTAATAACGTTCAAACACAATCTATCGATCTCTTTTTTCTCTTTAAGACTTCGTCGAAGTTACGATTTTTTAAACGTTCTTTTTTATTATATTTTTCTAACTTATCTTATTTTTTTTTTAGATTTTTTGCTTTCTTTTCGTTAAAGTTACAACTAATATCGAATATACTAAGTACATTGTTAAATTTGTCTTTAAGAAATAAGTTAAAATAAACAAAGCGATAAAAGTTTAAAGTATTATCGTTAATTACTTTTTTGTTCTCTACTAACATAATTAGAATCTCGCGTAAACGCGCGATCGTAACAAAGAAATAACTCGCGAAAATAAAAATATAATATTCTAACTTAATCTAATCGCGTTTTAATATTGTCTTGAAATTTATTTTTTCTTTCGAAGACGTTATTGAAGTTACGATCTTTTAGACGTTCTCTTTTATTACATTTCTTTAATTTACACTTTTTTTTCTTTTTTCAAATTTCTTGTTTTCTTTTTGTTAAAGCTAAAATTGATAATAAATACGTCAAGTACATTGTTAAATGCAAATTTAAAAAATAAATTACAATAAAGAAAGCAATAAAAGCTAGAATCTTATTATTAAATATCGCTTTGTTCTTTATTATTAAAATCGAAATCTTGTATAAACACACAATTGTAACGAAGAACGAGATCGTAATTCGTAATTTACTTATATACATAAAGAAATGCTATACAATATATGAAATGCATAAAGAAAGTTAAAGTAAATCTATAAATTATATATGTAAAATATAAGTAAATATATAAGAATTATAAGCAAAAGAATGTAAACGAAAAGTATTTTAATATAATTAATTTGCAAAAATTGTAAGACTATTAAAGTAACTATAACTTAACGTATGTTCAACAAAAAGACGATCTTTATCAAATAATTTATGTCTTTCGAATTCAGTATATGTGTTTTGTTAACTTGTTAATTGTTTTATAAACAAAGAGTTAACAAGAACAAAATCAAATATATAGTTTTTGCAATCAAAATAACATCGTTAATTAAATTAATCTTGTTTAATTTCGACTTATTTTAAATTTAAAAAGTACTTTATCTTTAATAATTTATCGTCTTTTAATGCGATTAAAGCAATATATCTCGTTATTAAATTTAATTATCTTACCAATTCTTTTTACGATTATCGAGAATTTCTTTGCAAACAAATATAAAAATAAAAATAAAAACATGTACGAACGCAAGTGTTTGTTTTGTTCGCAAAGAATTATATTTCTTATTTGCATACAATAATACTTAAGAGCATATTTTATACTATTGAGCAAACGATTTCGTTGAAGACTTTTAGAAGAAACACTAAGTGAAATTGACTTAGACGACGACAACACAAATTTAGAATCTTTTGTAAAAATAAAATAAACAACAACAAATTAATTCAAAATAACAAAATTAATCGATTAATCTTATATGTTCTTAAAAGACACAAAAAACAATTATTCAAAACTTACAATTCGAATGCTTTTAACTCTTTAAATTAAATTAAAGACGAACAATATTATATTTTTAACGCAACTTTCTAGCACAACAATCTTATTGTCGAAGCGAAACTTTTGTCAATCGCAAGAAAATCTTAAACTTGTTATTAAAAATAATAATAACAATAACGATCTTAAAAAATTAAAGAAAAATAATATTCGAATAAATGAGAAAGAGATTAAAGTCGAAAGCTTAAAAAAGCGATTAAAAACGAAGTTTACAACAACAAGAACAATTATACAAGTCAATATTTATAAAAAGATTAGTGTGATCGTCGGGTCGGGTTGACTCGCCCAACCCTAACCCTAGGGTCGGGCAAATTTCCTAGCTTAACAGGGTGGGACGAGCGAAGAATGTGCGCCAAGAGTTCAACCCAATCCACCCGATCACGTGACGTCACGTGACGCGCTAATCATATGTGGTTAGCGTGAACCCTACACTAGTCTAATTGGGCTAGCTTGAATCCTGCGCTAACTCAATTGAGTTAGCGCATAGATAAGATAAGATAAGATAAGCGAATGCTAACGCGACGAAGTTAGCTTGGATTCTTGGTATTGGCCCGACGAAACCCGACCCTAGGGTTGGATTCGCGCCTTAACCCTGGCCCAACCCTACGGGGCCCAAGAGGGTGGGTCGGGTTGAGAAAAAAGTGTTCGACCTGACCCAACGATCACACTAAAAAAGATAATCGAATATTTAGCGAGATATTCGATTATTAATATATTTAAATTGTTGCAATCTTTTTTTGACTTAACGAACAAAAAAATATACTAATCGTTCAATAATTAGATCAATTATATTATAATTTACTAATTGCTACAATCTAAATGCACAACTAACAATATAAATAGATTCTTTAACAACGTCTATCTTAAATTATTGCACAATTTCTTAAACTTTAAAAGCTTAGACAAATAACAAAACAAGTTACATTATATTCTCTATAAAGATCGCAACAACGTCTAAACATATATTTGATTCAAATTAAGTAAAACAACTTACACATCGCAAAATCGATCTCACACAATTTAGCATTAAGAGATAACAAAAACAATCGAATTTTTTATTGATTATTTGATGTTTGTGAACAATCTAATATATGAATTAATTTGTTAGTAAAACATAATAAAAAAGATTTAAATATATAATAAGTTCTATACGAAGAACTAATAATAAAGAACTTAATTAAGTCTTTCGAATAAAGCAATCGTAATATCTATTATGTTATTTATTAACAAAATCGTGTTAACTAAAATGCGCGACGACAAACAAACATATTTAATGTATATAAAAATCGAAAATCTTAATAACAAAATAAAAAAAAATAAAACCTGCTCAAATTTCGTTTAGTTAAATTTTCTTTCCATTGTTAAATTAAAGAATATAAACATTAAGATCAATATATATTATCGAACGATAAAAACAATTCTTAAGCATAAAAGCAAGAAATTTTTTACAAAGTATTTATTCTAATTGATTGTTTGCAATTGTCGAGACTTTTGCTATTAAAAAGATGTTTATTCTTTGCGCTAACAAATATATTTAATATATTTATTTTGTATTAATTGACATAAATGTCGATTATAATAGATAGATTCTAATTATCGACGTTAAAAGTATTTAACATTGCAATATATATATAATCTTATCTATTTAGCGCAAAAATATACGTATTAATTGATTTAGTATTAGACGCAAATTCTTCATTAGATTGAAAGTAATGTCTCGAATAAACATTTAGACTAAATACATTCAATAAAGAACTTTGCTTAAAAATATTAATTTGTAAATATTTACGATGCAATAATAATAAATATTTTGGATTAACTTTACAACAACGACATCGTAAATTATTTACATAAATAAATTCGCAAACTTATCGATTATTATGTTTTACAATTTAAGAGAAGCCAAAATAACTTTTTTTTTCGAGAGAAAATGTAGCAAATTAACTTGAGCGACGCTTTTAACTCGTAACGACGTACGTAAAATTTAAACATTTTAATTATTTTAATAAAGTTAAACAATAAATAAACAATAAGTAAAAGTCGATTTTGCATCAATTAATTTTCGTGATAGTTTTATTTAGATTAATCGCGTCGAGTCGAGTTATCAAATTCGAGTCAAGTACTCGATTCGAATCTTGACAATTCGTATCAACTCGATTCGAAAATCTTGACAATTCGATTTCTAAAATTGAAATTAATAATTCGAGTCGATTTCTATACTTAAAATCAAAACTCGACTCAAAAAATCGACTTAAATCGTCAAGACTTAGTATTAGTATAAAGAAATTCTAAAATAAATAATAGAAAATTATGTTCTATTTTATAGTTTTTCGATATAAGATTATCTAGTAATGTATTATAATAATGCATTCGAACTATCTAAATAGCTAAAATTAAATTATTGACTTAACTTTTCTTGTTAAAGAGTTCGACAATCTCGTTCTACATAATCTTGTTCAAATTATTTTTGTTTTTTTGATTTTTCTTATTGTCGCTCTTATCGATATCTTTATTATTGTTCTTCTTATTACTATTTTTGAATTAGAAAAAAAAGAAAAAAATTATTGTATCTCGAAAAAAATTTGAACTCTTAATCTTTTTATTTTCGATAACAATAACACAATATTTACGAAAAAATCAATAAGAACACAATAATGTTTTTCAAAAGTTTTTTATAAATATTGTGTTATTATTATTGAAATGCAATCGCTCTATTATTGAGCTATCAAAACTTTAATATTTAAGTACACTCTATTTAAAAATATATAAAGAACTAATAATTTTAAAGCGATAGCATAATTATTAAATAATCAAATACATTACTCAAAAAATCGACTTAAATTGTCAAGATATTAGTCTAAATATAAATTACATTTGATAATTTCAAAATCTTAGTCTTATACTTTACTTAAATTGTTCAATTATAACTTAATAATATAGTATAATAATGTAACAAGATAATGCATTATAATAGTAATGCATAATAGTAAATTCTTTAAGCTATATGTGTAAAGTTATTAGTTCAAAATCTTAATAATCTCGTTCGCTTTACTATTATCTTAAATAATTTAATTCGAGTTATTTTTTATTTTGTAGTTATTCTTATCGTTATTATTCTTATCTATTTTATTGTTATTGTCTTTATCTTTCTTGTTCTTATTTTTTTTGTTCTTATTATTATTATTCGTTGTTGCATAGTAATTATAATTTAACTTTTTCGCATTATTTTAAGTCTTGTATTAAGTCTTTTACTTATTATTATTTTCTTTAATTACATTATCGAGATTTTTTATTTTAACAATAATAAAATTTAAAATCTTTTTCTTCTTTACATTGTTCAAGAATGCAAATTTTATAACAAAGATATTAAACAATTTTATAGTATTCTTATTATTAATTCTTTTTAAGTTATTTAAGTTATTATAATAAATAATTCGTTATTAAATAATTTTTACAATTGATTTTATGTAAATCGAAAACCTTTTATTAATGTTAAACTCGTTGTTAACGTTTAATTGTAATATTAATTAACTTAGATATAAAACACAAATAATGCATTCAAATAATATATATATTTTTAATAAAGAATCTTATTATTACATTTATATTCTTATACAACTTTTGTGCTTTTTCGATAATTTTAAATTAGTTTGCTTTCTTGATCGCAAATTTTTTCTTCGCTTTTTGTCTTAACTTATTTTCGAAGCATTTTACTATTAAGTTGTTAGCATTGTGTGCTTTGTTGCATTACTCAAATGCATTATTATAAATTTTTTTATTAATTCGATGCTTTTTAACTTTTTCTTTAATATTGTTTTTTATAATTTTATAATTTGACTTTGCGACTTTCTTTTATAAAGACGTTTTATAAAGTTTCTTAATTTGTATTAAGATAACTTTTCGATTGTTGCTTTGCTTTTTGTACAACTTTTTACGATTATTATTTTAATATTTTGTGCAATTTTGACTTGCAATAATTTTTGAATTTGTTAATAGCGCTTTTATTATTTGTGCGTATATTTAATTTATTTTACGAGTAATGTATAAAGATAATGTAGTTATATAGTAACTTAGAAGTTTCTTACAATATCTAATAAAGTGCGACAAGATTCAAAGAATAAAAGATTCGAAAAGATTGATAAAATTGTAAATAATGTGTTAACAAGTAATTTTATCGAAACGAAGTAAGAAATATATATATTAAAGTTAAGATTAACATTTATTTACTAACACTTACTTTAAACTTTTGTCAACACAAAATTATTATTTCTTTATATTAATATATGCTTGATTTTATTAACATATTACGCAAGTTTATTTTCGTTAATTGCTTTATCGTTTATATTACGTACTTTTATCGTTAATTACTAATTTAAGTCTCTCTTTTCACGCGATTTTTTGACGCGTTTGCATTAGTAAAGATTATCAAAATTAATCCTTATTTTACTATAACTTCTTTGAATTTTATTTTAAACTTAACATCTCTTGATTACGTTTATATAAACTTTTTTTTAACATTGTTAAATTTATTATCTTTATTAATAATTCGCACAAAGTAAATAAATAATACATACAAGTAATGCGAAACTTCTTGTCTAAAATTAGCATATTTAGTTTGTTAATTTGTCAATTGATCTTAAAGTCTTCTCGCGATAAACTAGTTTCTCAATTTAATTATAACGAAATAAGCATAAACGAAGAAAAGTCTCAAGAAGAAACAAGTGTTAAAAAGAAGAGTATTAAAAATGCTAGTATAATTAAGATAATGCAAACAAAGAATGCATTTTCGACTAATATGCTAATGTTTTGCGATAGCAAATACGAAAGTAAAAGCTCAATATCGTCGCTTTTTGTAAGATTAAAAAATATTAAAAGTCGATTAATTTTTTTATTTTTCGACTTTTATTTTAGCGTTTAATTCGCAAAATCTTACATAATAAGATTAACAATTGTAATTGTAAAAAGAAAGACTATCGCATTTAAAATTTAGCTTTAACAACACTTTAAAAAGCAATTAAGACGTTTATATAATTTTTTTTTAATAAGTGTATTATCTTTTTGCATTATTATTATAATAATAGAGTTGTAATTAATATTTCGCACATTATAGATTCGAATTTTGCAACAACTCACGCTAAGCGTATAATAATCTAATTGAAGAATTTGAATTTTATTAAGTATTTGATAAAGCAATTCGATCTTCTTAGCTAGAAATTCTACGACAATGTTATGTTTTTTTTCTTAAACAATTATAATATATTTTTTGCACTAGCTAAGAATCAAATTTTCGAAATTTTATTATTGATAAATTTTTTCTAGCAATTTAAGTTATTTTATGCATTATTTCTTTGCATTATTACTAATAGTATCTAATTATTTTTATAATTATTAAAAATATTTTTTCTTCGAAAGTTAATTTATCTATTAATAAATCTAATCTAAAACGATCTCAAAATTTAATATAAAAAGATTTTCTTCTTTATTTATTACTTAATTGTTATTTTTCTCTTTACGATATATATTTTACAATTTGAGAACAATCTTTTTTGTGTTTAAATTTATAGTACGATTGAAATATTTAATTATTATAATTTGCTCAACGATTTGCGAACTTATTTAAGATCGATTTTATCAATACATTTTTCGAACAAGATTAAAAATCTCTTTTAATATTTATTGATAACATTAGATATAAAAGCACATCTCGAATTATTTGCGTTAGCTTTAAAAAGTTCGACGCATTGTCTCTTTAATATTCTTAGATCAAATATTTATTCTTTACAATATCGAAGGAAAGATATCGATCGTCTTTATTTTGCATCAAACAAGATTGTTAAAATTGTCAAAATAAGAATCTTGTAACAATTATAATAAATTATATCAACATTAATAAAAGATTACATGTATTATTATATTGCGTTATCTTTTTAACAATATTTGTTCTTTGCGCTTTTATTCTTAAATTAGCAATCGAATCGTAATAATGTCGAAAATAATTCTTAAATTTTATCTTGTATTTGTTCTCGTAATTGATAATATTGTTATTTTCTCTTTTATTTTACGACTTATAAAGACTAACTTTTTGCGTAAAATCTAAAATATTGACGAAATTATATGACGTATTATTTAATTCTTTTGTTTTCGAATAGTATTTCGCAAGCTTTGTCGAAACTTTATTGCAAATCTTAATTACAATTTTTGTCAAAAAATAAACATTAATTTCAATTGTTTCTTTTAAATGTTTAAGATAATTAAACATCGCATCGAATATTCGAAATTCTAAATAAATATTTATGTTAATTGTTCGCGAAACTATAAGAGTGTATTTGTAGAAAAAATTTAATATATTATTAATAAGCAAAACTAAGTTTTATTTGCTTTTGTCAAGTTTAATTTGTTAAATCTTTAAATCTTAAGAATATTTCTTTACTCAAAAATTAATGTAATTGCGTAATTAATATATTTGAAAAAACATAAAATAAATAAAGTTTTAATAGATACGAATATTCTATACTAGTTTTCGTAACTTTTTATCAATTTTCTCTTGAAAGACTTTAAATCGAAGCAAACGTTAAGTTAAGTTGTTAACAACAATTGTAAAAGCGCAAATTTAATAAAATTAGCACATGTATTATCTCTTTGCATTATTACAAATTTAAATATCTTTTAAATTACACTAGACAAGCTTGTACTTCTTGCAACATCTTAAAATTGTTTATTTTTTAATTGTACAACAATATTGTTCTTCGTTGCTTTCGATTTTATAATTAAAATAAAATCTTAAGTTACAAAATTAATAGTATAAGTTAAACAAGACACAAAGTTTTGTTGTTTGTTTTATTAAAAATCTCGTTAATTTAAGATCTTTTTAAGTTTGTTCTTAAATATGTTATTATTACTTGCGTTATTAATAACAATTTTAAGAAGTTTGTCTAGTATGATCGTTGAGTTGGGTCGAACACTTTTTTCTTAACCCAATCCACCCTCTTGGGCCCCGTAGGGTTGGGCCAGGGTTAAGGCGCGAACCCGATCCTAGGGTCGGGTTTCGTTGGGCCAATGTCAAGAACTTAAGCTAACTTCGTCGCGTTAGCATTCGCTTATCTTATCTTATCTTATCTACGCGCTAATCTAATTGGGCTAGCGCAAGGTCTACGCTAATCGCATATGGTTAGCGTGGACCCTTGCGCTAAAAAAATCGAGTTAGCGCGTTACGTGACGTCACGTGATTGGGTGAGTCGAGTTAGACACTCGACGCACATTCTTCGCTCGCCCCACCCTGTTAAGCTAGGAAATTTGCCTGACCCTAGGGTTAGGGTTGGGCGGGTCAACCCGATCGGGTTGAAACTCGACTCGACGATCACACTATAGTTTGTCTTTAATCTCGAATAACTTCAAAATCTTTATAAGCTTTAACATTAATTAACAATTTATATACTTGATATTAAGAGAAGTAAATTTAACAAGATGTTCGCGAAATTTAAATACGATGTTTACTTAATATATTAACACTTTTAAATAAATAATTCTTTAAGAACTAAATTATGCATTTAAAGCAATAAAAATACGTTAAACATTCTTGAAATCTATCTTGATTTTCTTACAAATTTGATTATATTTTAAGAGAATTATTTTAAATAATTTTGTGCACTTTAAAAGCATCAAATTTGAACAAAGCATTTCTAGTAGCTTTCGAAAGTTAACATTGTCAATAATTCGAAAAGACAAATTTAAATTTACGAAAGTCTTGTATAACTAATCTTTTTAATTATCTTAAATAAAGAATAACGACAAATCGATATAACTTTTTTTCTAAAGAATTGTTTGTTTTGCATTATTTATATGCATTATTAATTGTAATTTATGCGATTAAAAATTAAATTAATTGCGATTCGCGATTAAGATTGTTTTTGTTTTAAACAAAAAAAGAATAAAAGATGTTTCTTTATATTTGATATGCTTAAATAATTGTAAACAATAAAATAATTCAAAATTTTATAACAACTTTTGCACACAATTTTTAAAATATTATTTACAATCGAAGTTATTTGAACATATTTGTTTCAAAGCTCGAATTGTGCTTTTATATTAATCTTTTTGCTTAATGTAAATTAATAAGTCTCAATTAAGTCTTGTTTAAGATATTGTTGTCAATAATCGTTTGTAATTATTATGCTTAAAATTAGACTAATCGCGTCGAGTCGAGTCATCGAGTTCGAGCTAGGTTCCTAGCTCGCCAAGACCCGATTCGGGTCAAAAATCTTGGCCCAAGTATTTGGGTCGAGTCAAAGGATAGATATGAAGTACTTAGCGTATAACTTGGCCCAACTCGCCAAAACTCGAAAAATTTAGATTATTTTTAAAAAAGTGCATTAATCAACTTAATCAAATTGATTAATTTAGTTAATTTAATTAATTTGTTTATAATATTATATAGTAATGCATTTAGGTAATGCATTTGTACGTTATTTGTGCGTTATTATTTTTAAACTATTTTTAGTAATTCAAATAATGCGAATTTTTTTAAAAATAGAAAATCTTGGCATTTTGACGTCATTTTCGATTGCTTGGCGAGTCGATCGAGTCGAGTCAAGAAATCGTTGACCCAAGTCAATTTCGAGTCGAGTCAAGAGATTGGTACCAAGTATTCGGGTCGGGCCAGAATGTTGGTACCGAAACCTAGCCCGACGATCAATCTACTTAAAATTAAGTATTAATATTTGAACTTTATTTAACGTATTTGTTTCTCTCTCTTAAAACAAGTAGTGAATAATTAATAAATATTTTGTTTACTATCTCGCGAAGAATTCTTTTTCTATTATTAAAAGTAGAAGTAAGAAAACTTTAATCAAATTGACTTGCGAATTGATTAAAATGTAAGCTACTAAATAACGAGTTGCGAGAGATAAATTTGCTAGAATTTTTTTTATTTCAAAACGATAATTGACTTAAAGTTCTTAAAGAGTTCGACATTTTGCAAACAAAAATACAAATATAATATAATAATATTCTTTAATAATTTGAGAAAATAACTTAAAAATAAAAAGATAATGTAAAAGAGTAATGCAAGTAGCAACTAGTTTAAGCAAGTTGTTTTAAAATAATATAAGCAAACGTAGCTTATGTGTCGAAGCATACTACTTGACACTTTGACGAAAAATTCAAAATTATAATGACGTATATTTAAAAATAGAAAATCTTGACATCATAATAACGTTATTTTTGATTTCTTGACAATTCGATTCAATTCCTAATATTGAAATCGAAAATCAAGTCGAGTTAAGTCAAGTTAATTTCAAAATAATAGAAATCGAATCGAGTTTCGAGTCGATTTTTAAAGTTAAAACCAAAATTCGATTCAACAATTAGTTTAGTTTTGTTGTTTATTTTAATTTTATCGCATGCGATGTTATGCGTTCGAACGTTTCTAAACTTTGTTATGTTAATACATTATCGAATTTACAACAATAAAACATTGCGCTATATAAATTATGTCTTGTATTGTATTAATAAATTGAAGAATATTTTTCGCAAATTTGGAAAAAAAAAGAAAGATTCAATAAATTATTTCAACTTTCTTAAATATTATGTATTAAGTTATTGAATTTCGCATATAAAGAAATATAAAACTTCGATTAAATATAATAATTCGACAAAAAAAACAATGTGCCAAAAAATTAAGTCGCAATATAATCGAATTAATAAATATTTAAACTATCAAAAATAAATCTTGTGATAAAAGATTCGAAAAATCAAGATGCAAACAATAAACAGTTTATTATTACATAATAATTCGAAAGCGTTCGATCAAATTAATATAACGTTTGATCAAAATAACATTACAACCGATCAAATTAACACAAACGAAAAAATTAAGATTACAAGAGTTTTATAATTATAAAAATTAAAATCGTTTCGCTAAGCAATCGATTCGAATATAAAAAGTAAACTTAAGATAATTAATATAAGTCTTAGATATTAAAGACGCACTACTAACATTATTAAATGTCTTTAAATTTTCAATTTTATTGAAGCTCTCAATTCGTTTATTCGTTATTAACAAATCGTAAAAGATCGAATACAAAAGAAAAAAAAAACGACTCTTAAAAGCAAGAACATCTTCTTCTATCGCAAGAAGAATAATTTTTTGTGATTAAATAACTATCTTATTTGCATTTATTTCGCTATTATCTACTAAAACTGTGTTGTTAAAACGACAAATATCAATAAATAGATTCGCGAAATAATTTGTTGCTTTTATGTCTAAGATAACAAGAACAACTTGACTCGACAAAACTAAATATAAGCTTAGAATTACATGCTTAGCGCAAAAAAACAAACAAATAACAAAAGAACAAAACAAAAGATCTTAAGTTGCATTGAAAAAATATTAATAAAATAATTATTAATTGTAATAAAAATTTAAGATTCTAATAATAAGCAATAGGATCGTAAAGAGAAAGCAATATGTTATTAAGAAACTCTAATAGATGTTCTACAATAACGCAATAATAACTTTTTTTATAGCATTTATAAAATAATTGAAGCGAATTGTTTTAATTAAGAACGTTAATCGAATCGACAAAATCTAAGCTCGCATTAATTCTAAACGTTGTCAATTATTAAACATAATACTTATATTGTTTTCACGAACGAAACAAACAAGAGTTTCTATATTAATAATTTTTGCAATTAAGAAATGTACAATTTGTTATACAACGACAATTAAGAGAATTTTGACATCAAACAAGTTAACAAGACGACGAAAAATATAAAATTAAAGATTGCGAAGCAAAAACAAGATGTTATTGCAACAATTAAAATTGTGACGAAGAGAATTGCGAAGTAGAAACAAAAGACTTAAAGAGTTATCAAGAATATAACGACGAAAATCGCGAACTAAAATAAATTAATAATTAAAGAGAATGCGAATCAAAGTAACGCAATTGCTAAATAAACAAATAAATTAAAAGCGTCAAATAGATAATAAGACGAAACAATATATATAAATTTAATTGCGATAAATTGTATGTTGTTGCTTCGATTACGCTTTGCAACGTTAATTAAAACAAATAAAGTAATATTATTGTTCAAGACTTCGAATGTAGATTATGCGAGAATTAAATATCTAAACAAACGATGCGATATTAGTCGAACAATTAGTCGAACTTATTAAATAATCAAATTGACGAATAAAATAATGTTCGCTAAAATAATAATAACAATTGTTGAATTCAATATTATGTCTAAATTATAATATAAGTTCGCAAAAAACAATGTAATTCTTTATTTATTTCTAATAAATAGTTTTAGTGTCTAGTGTACTCGATTATATAGTTTCAATAATTGTTTAAATCTGTGTTCACAAATCTACAAAATCTAAAGAATTTGAAAAATATCTTGACACGCTTAGCTCAATCTGCTTGTCGAAATGCGAATAAAGATTAGAAATTGCTCTTAAGATTTTTCAAAAATAAAATATTATATTAATAAAAGTTATTGTGATTTGTTAATTGTCTTATTACAACAAAGATTTACAAAAAAATAGATTGTTTAATATAATTTATTAGCAATTCGACAAATTTAAAGAAATCTTTGTCGAAACAATAGAAAAAATAATTTTACAAATTCTAAATTTGTCAAATTTAATCTTATACTTTAGAAAGAAGTTAATTGCTATTTTGATTTTTAATAAATACAAATTCGAATTATTGTTATTAACAAAGAAGAAGTTTACTTGACAAAATTGTTCAATTATTAAGAATCGCTACTTTGCGACAATTACAAACAATTATTAGTGCGTTTTTGACTTAATAAAACAAAACAAATATCTAAAGAATAAAGTTAAAACTTTGAAAAAATTGCTTAGAACGTGCAACGAATACAAAAAAAAGTTGACTTTTGCATTGTTAATATTGATCGTTTATAATATAACAACAATCGCAAAAATTCTTCTCTTTCTAATAATTTACTTGAAAATCGAAATTATTATTTCGATCTTATCAATAATTGATTATCGTAACAAATTTACTAATTTTGCGTATTTTGTTCTCAAAACATAAAAAGAATATTAGATATATTTTAATTTTTAAAATTTAAGTTTATTCGAGATTTTCGATTAAAGTAACAATTTTAAAGATTTTGCTTATTTATTATTTTAGATGCATTCAAGAAAGATAAGAATAAAATCTCTTAAAAAAGAATTTATTATTTTGTTAAAAATAAAAGCAATCGCAATATTTTAAAAACACAAAGCTAATTTAAAAACTTTGACGAAATTAGTGTTTTAAAATTCTTTACTTCGTTAATTAATTATATATACATATAACACAAAACTAAGAACTCGCGAAATATCGAACATAAACAAAGATTTTTATTGATTTGTAAAAGAAGCATTCGTTATTAATGTTCTTTAACAATTTAAAGAACATAATAACTTTAAATTAGTTGCAATTCTACTTTTTCTTGCATATTACAATATAATAATAATGAAAATTTGTTTATTAAATTTGTTGATAACACGCGTTTTTTTTAGCGCATCTGTTAAGATTATTATATTTTTTAATATTATTAATAGTTTAATGTTAATATTTAAAAACACTTACAATCTTGTAATTGCAACTTTGGATTTTTTTTTATTTTTCTCTTACATTTGCATTACAATATTAGAATTCGATCTTACAGTTTTTATAAATTTCGATTTTGCGAATTTTACAAACTTCGATCTTTCGATATTAAATATGTCAACTACGAATAAGAAGTTGCGTTCTTTCTTTTATGATGCGTCGATTTCGAATAAACTTAATTTCGATGATTTTTTGTTCGAATATTCTTCGAAGAATTTTGCAATTTTGTTCGATTAATAACTTTACAAAATTTGTAACGTTAAAATTACAACGCGAGAACTATACTAATAAAAGACTTTCGTTAACAAGAAGACAATAAAAGTCAATATATCGAATAACAAAAAATTAATTCTTCTTAAAAATTTATCGATTTAAATGAATTATTACGTTGTAACATACAAAAATACTTAGCTTATAAATAATTTTTAATGCATTAAAGATAAATACAATATTCTTGTCAAAGAGAGAGATAAAATCGCTATTGATAAATCTACAAAGTTAACGATTTTTCTTAAAGATCTCGTCTCAAAGCAAAAATTTAATAATAACAAAAATAAGAATAACAAGTTTTCTAAAGATAAGTTTGACAAAGAAGCAACAAAAAAGAAGATAAAGAACAAGAAGTGCAAAAGCGAGAATAACAAATTCTTTAAGCAAAACAAAATCGAAGAAGAAACGAAGAAGTCTAAGACAAAAAAAAACGCAAGAACGACGTCAAAAGAATTAAAACAAAGAAGAAGAATAAAAACAAAAAAATCAAGACGAACAAAAACTTAAAAACAACGTTGAAATTAAAATTTAATATTAAGATTTTTTCGAAAGAAGTTGAAGCTTTTAAATCTTTATCAATTTTGTTTTTACTTTAGACAAATTAAATAATAACAATACTCGTAAAAGCTTTTGTTGTTGTTAGAAAGAATTAATTGCACATGCAATTTTTAATCAAGATTATTTTAACTAGTGTGATCGTTGGGTCGAGTCGAACACTTTTTTCTCAACTCGACCCACCCTCTTGGGCCCCGTAGGGTTGGGCCAGGGTTAAGGCGCGAACCCGACCCCAGGGTCGGGTTTCGTCGGGCCAATGCCAAGAACCCAAGCTAACTTCGTCGCGTTAGCATCCGCTTATCTTATCTTATCTTATCTTATCTACGCGCTAACCCGATTGGGCTAACGCAAGGGTCCACGCTAACCATATGCGATTAGCGTAGACCCTGCGTTAGCCCAATCGGGTTAGCGCGTCACGTGACGTCACGTGATCGGTGGGTCGGGTTGGACACTCGGCGCGCATTCTTCGCTCGCCCCACCCTGTTGGGCTAGGAAATTTGCCTGACCCTAGGGTCAGGATTGGGCGAGTTAACCCGATTGGATTGAAATTCGACCCAACGATCACACTAATTTTAACACTTAACTTAATTAAGAGAAACAAAAAGAACGTCTTTAAATTACTTAATGCGATCAAGAAATTCGCAAACAAAATTATTATAAAAATTGTAAAACAATACTTATCGTTTGCTTTTCTTAATCTTACACGTCTTGAAAATTTCTTCTTAATTAAGAATGCTTTGTCGCATGTAAAATCTTACGTATATAAAAAAGATCTTGAAAAATTCTTAAAAAAAAAGTTACATTTGCTCAACAAACATTGAAGAACAATTACTCTTATACTTTATGTTTTATTATGTTTTCTTTGTCTTTTTCGATAATCGATTACTTTAATTGTAATTCTCAAAGACGTATTATTAACGAAAGTTTCGTCTCTAATTGTTTGTTCTCTCGCGAAAACAAAATTTCTTTTTGAATCAACTTTACTTATTATTACTTGCTTTTCTTTTTAATCGACAATTTTTTAGCATCGTTAAAGACGTATTATTAGCGAAAATTTCGTCTTTAATTGTTTATTTTTTTCGCTATTACACTAATAATTTTCTTTATACTTCGATCGTTTTTTGACGTTTCTTATTAGATTCTTTTCTAACTACGCGTCGATTTATCGACGACGATAATTCTTGTTGCTTACGAAAATTTATGTCGTCTACAAGAATTCTTGTTATCTACAACTATTTCTTTTATCGCTATTGAGAACAATAATATATCAAGAAGATTAAGAGCAAATATTACGATAATTGTATTTTTCTTGCTTGACAAGATATTTTTTAACAATTATGTCTATATTTAGATTTGAAGAACTTTCCTTCTTCTAGCTAGCAATTTAATTCTTTTTATTATTAATGTTCTTCTTGCAATGCGAGAATCGCATTACGCAATAACAAGTCTAGAAATAAAGAACACGATTATGAAATACTAGTAGTTGTAGCATTAAATGCTCTTTCGAAGCAATCGCAAAGCTAGAAAACAATCTCGAAGATAAGCACAATTTAGATAGCTAAACTTTTATTGTTAAGTGTTTCGATTGCAATTATTCTTCTGTAAAGTCGTTTGTCTCAATATTATATTGCAAGAATTTTTTTAAGGAACTTTAAAGTACGACGCGAAATTAAGAAGAAGTAACAAAAGAGCAGCAAAATTAACTTGACTCGTAAAGATTTTTGCCTAAATCTCGAAGAGTCTATATTTAAACAACAAAATATCTAAAACTTAAACGCTATTTTTAAGACGACAATGATAAGTTCTTTGACGTCTACGCAAACGTAGACTAGTCGCGAGGAATCCATAATATCACGTAAGAGCGTTAAGATTTAGTTTCTCGATTTTTTTTGGAATCGAATTGCTTAAAATAGTAACTTTTGGACTAAGCTAAACTTATTATAGTAATAAGCTAACTTCTTTAAGCGATTTGATTTTATTCGATTTCTTAACAATTCGATTTAATTTCAAAGTTAAGATCGAATATCAAATCGACGATTAGTCTACGCAAACATTAATAAGATATCTAACAAAGTTCTTCTTGTAATACGTCGATTCTAAGAAGAAAGAATACAATAACAAGCTTTAGTTTCTCTTCTTTATTTCGAAATGCATGTAGAAGCTACTACGTCTAAATATAAAAATCTTAATTATAAATTGCATTTACAAAACAAACAAATACAAGATGTTTCTTCTTATTATTATTGAAGTTATCGTCTTAAATATTATCTTTTATGTCGACTTTTACTTTATAAAGAAAGAGAACTATAGCGATTACGTATAAATAATAAAAGCTTTAGTGCGTCTTTACAATTATCTAGATTTGTCGTATTCTACAATTGTTATATCTAACAATAATAGAGCTTTGTCGTCGACGCTCTCGCACGTGTTTTTCGAGAAAGAACATTGCGTCAATTATCTTCTATGCATCTAATATATAAGTTAGAACGTAACAATTAATTGCAAGAAGTAATTTTTTACGAATAAGAAGTAAGAGACGTTTTATAAGCGATAAAATAATCTTGTCTATGCAATTATCTCAAAAATGCTAAAGAAACGTTACAACGTTTTATATCACAACTATTTAAACGCGAACTAAAGCATATTTAACTATCTCGAGAAGCATTTGTAATTTAGGCATAAAAAGTAAGTTAAGTGCTTTATCGACAAGATATTGCGCTTCGATAACATCTTTTTATTGTGTAACAAAAACGCTTATTATTAAGTTAAATAGAAGTTTTAATTTTCTACTAATAGATAATAATTGCAAATTGTCTTTGCATTACTAATGTTACTTGCGTAGACAATCTACATATTATTGTAAATGTTAAGCTAAACAAATTTCTTATTGATTAATATTACAACTACGAATAGAAATTTAAGAAGACAAAGATACGTCTATCGATAGAGCTTCGTAACGTATTTATATTTCGCGATCTTATCGTCTAAGTAATGTCGTTTGCATTGAAGACAATAAACGCGCAATTTAAACGTCTTAAGAGCGAGTCTATTATTATTGTTTCTTGCATCGACACGTTTACGAAGATAATAAGATTATTGTGCGTTTACAAAATACAAAAGCGATAATACGATCAAGCAAACGACAACGTATTAAAATTGAAGAACATACATTTTTATTGAAGATTTACAAAGTTATCGCAAACAAAATAGACAACAACGAGACAAAAGAATTATGCGAAAGACAATAAAGACGTAACGAAAGTGCAAGAAACATCGTTAGAAATCTTGTCGTCGTCGTCTAAAAATAAAACTTTTTTAGATAATATACTACGCGTGCAGAAGTCTACTATCGTCAAGTCAAAAAATCGCTCGCGAGACTTATTAAACAAGACATAAGTTGCGTCTTCGCAATTACAACGTCGACGTCAAATAGTCTTTGCAAATTTCACTCAACGAACGTTGTTCGTCTTTGAGTTGATTTCGAATCTACTCTTCAATCAAGTGCCTAACAATTAATCGTCTACACAAAGTTAGCAAAATAAACGAGAAAATTGTCGACAAGATAAGCGAGAAGATGCAAGAGAAACAGCGACAAAGAGACAAATTTTAGATGTTTCGATCTTCTATATGAGTAGTTTTTAGATGTAATTAGAGATGCAAATAGAGGTTAATTCTAAGCATGCGAAAGATATGTTTCAGGTTTGAATTTGCATCGAGAGATCGATAAGAAAATACATTAAATTTGGTGGCAAAAAGACGCAAAATCAAGTACCTTCCATGGGCTTTCTTAACTTGTTGATTTGGTTTGTTTACGGGGTCGTCCAATTACCCGATTAGGCTTAGTACTGGGGGGTGGTGTGCGGGCAAAGTGGAGGTGGTGTGCGAGAAAAGTAGGGTGGTGTGCGGCTAGTGGTTACCTAAATGTATCTGCGGGAGAGGTGCAGCCCGGAACTCTCAGGCTGAGGACCTGAGTCGCTTACGAGCCGCTGAGACTTGCCACGCTCTCAAATAGCGGGACCAAAGCCTGCGCCCAACAGCGGTTGTCTCTCTACATTGCCCTCGTCATTTGAATTCAGTCGAAGAGGTAGAGAGCTGTCATCTTTTGCGCGCCCTCTTCCTAGACTTTGCTTTGAACCAGGGTCGTCGTTTGGTATGCGAAAGCAACTCTAGCAAAATTATCGCGACATTTTGCACCCAATTATTCACGTTTCATCGGTTATCCGACAAAGACTGCTTTCATGACTCCTATTGCGAGGCTGATGCGTAGTCTCCGGGGACCCAGACTCAGACCCCGGTCATTTCCTGCGAGAACCTCAGCGATGTTGAGTACAGAAGATCTCATTGAGGAACAAACCCTCCCTCGATATTGCCCGCAGCATTATTATCCGGTCCATTTAGGAGAGACCTTCAACGACAGATATCTGGTTGTCGCGAAGCTGGGATACGGCGCTAGCTCCACGGTATGGTTGGCGCGGGATATTCAGACGTATGTGTTGAGAAATGTTGGATTTGAATGCCTTTTGCTTCTGTTGACCTCTAAGTAAGGTGGTGGTGGCAAGCAAACCCCTTCGTGACTCTGAAGATCCTCACCAACGGTCTCATCGAGAAATCCGCTGCCAGCACTGAACTGGAGATATCGCGCTGCATTGCCACAACGGATCCCCAATAGTGAAGGTTTGCGATACCTAAGGACGGTGCTAAACTCGTTCGAAGTAGCTGGACCAGATTCAACACACGTGGGCTTGGTCTACGCGCCCATGAGGGAGTCTGTTTCAAGATTTCAAAGACGTTTATCGAACGGCCGAATACCAGGCTACTTTCTGAAGCCATTACTGGCAATGGTGCTCACCGGGCTCGATCATCTTCACACCAAGTGTCGCATTATTCACACAGGTACGCAACTGGTCGGCAACAAGTCCAGTTTGCAAGACGAAATTGACTTGGCCATTGCAGATTTGAAACCTGACAACATCCTGCTTGGTATTGAACATCAGGCGGTGATTGAAGATTTGGTCAACGACGAGGCTGAGGAACCTACCCCTCGAAAAATGGAGGGTAGCAGGGCTATCTATCCCTCTCGAAATTTTGGGGACCTTCAAAGTCCTCCCGGGCCACCAAAAATTGCAGACTTTGGTTTGGCTGTGCGGGGTGATGTTCCTCAACTCCACAACCACCCTATTCAGGCTGATCTCTTCCAAGCTCCCGAAGTAATTTTACGAGCTGGTTGGACCTACAGTGTCGATATATGGAATCTTGGAGTTATAGTAAGTGTTCCGTTGGCGCCTCCACAATTTTACGTAACAAAATTGACATAGATACCTTGAAAGCTTTGGGATCTAGTTGAGAACAGGACACTCTTTGATGCATTCGATCCTATCAAAAGCGCTTACAGTCCAGAGGTACATCTGCTCGAGATGACATCTTTTCTTGGCCCTCCCCCAACGGAGCTCCTCAAACGAGGAGAAAAGGCAACTCATTATTTTACCGCAGAAGGTGCGAAACCCCTTTTATCCGCGATCTTTTCGCGGAATCCAATCCTTACTGACTTTGAACGCAAGGGAAATTATTGCAGAGTGACAGAAAGGCTTCAAACGCTTCCACCCTCGAGAGCTGCTTGACATCATTGACTGGCGATGACAAGAGACTCTTTCTCAACTTTGTAAGAAGAATGCTACGGTGGATGCCATTGGACCGAGCGACAGCGGGAGAACTACTCCCAGATCCTTGGTTGAACAGTTAGCGGATGGGGTAGCAGCGGCGCACCCGGAATACAGAATGTGTGCATTTAAGTAGAAAAGCTCGTGCGTAGCTAGCGATAGGATACAGCTACAGATAAGATTAGACTCGCCGCGAAAGTACGAGTAGGGTGCGAAATAAAACTCGAGCGTTGGTGCCCGAGGCTTCGCGGTGGGGCGGAGGTCACATGCACGAATTCACACGTGGCTTCGCAAATATGTGGACCGCTTCTAAATTCTATACCGACGCGCTCAGACCGGTTTCTCTCTCATCGTGCGACAACCTTCAAAGGTATAGATAAGGCTTTGTTACAACTTCTTCATCTGGTCCGCCAAAGCGAACCTGGAGAGAGTTGCCCAAACTTCCTATCTTCCTAGTGACGTGCTCAATTTTATGGAACTCTCATCGCATGATGGATCTTGGGCCCCATTTCTTCTGTATTCTATTATTGACCCAATATCGTAATCATACACGGCTGGAGTGGATTTATAAGAGCAAATAACTCTCTGCCAGAGTGGAGTAAAGAGGAGATCCTGCAGGAGGGGAGTGCATTCCTCGCAGGAACGAAGTGTCAACAACCAAAACGCTACCTTGAAAGTCCAAACCCAGTCGAGCTAGCGGAGTTTGAACGAGCGTCGCTCAATATGCTATTCTTCTCGGAATCTTCCACACTTTTCCGGCTGTCTTTCATCTCTTTGCGCAGCGTTTGGACCTGCTTGCTAATCGCCTGCCACACAGCATTCGACGCGAGATCATCGGATGTGGAAATTCCTGAAGCATCGGGTTTGACCAGATTCGCTCTCTGCGTTTGAACGATCGACAGCAAGGCGGTGACGAAGGCTTCTTGAAGATATGCGAAGCTGAAACCCTCGGTGATGCTGGCAATCGCAGAGGATATCTGGAGGGGCAGTCTAAGAGATGAGTTCTTTGACAGCTTTGATCTATAGACACGTATCAGTATAGCAGGCAATGGCGGCCGTAAGTGCAGTGCCCGCTTCATCTCATTCCACTCTGCGCTCCAACTCGAGTCCATCCGCGCACGATTATTTGACTAATGTGTCGATTCTCTGCCCATACAGTCGAAGGTATTCGTGACTGGGTGGAATACTTCGATTTATCTAGGCGACAATAATGCTTGCGTATTATTTATTTGGTTGATAATCTATTTCCAACAAACTCAATCCGTCATCTAAATAGCCTCGCACAAGCCTTCGCAAATTATCTCGAATTTCCTGAGATCCAGACACTTCGTTGTCCGTCAGTAAATTATTATAATCGACCGGGCAAGAAGTCTTACTCATAACAAGCATTTTATCGCTCTTCTTCCTTTTCTTTGACTCGCTCAGCGTTTTTTTCACGAATACCAACTTTGTTTTACCAGACCCAGGAACTCCGCTTACGAGCGTGTCTCTATCCTAATCTTCTTCTCTCTTTTCCATTGTTGTAAGCATCGCGATTGACTTATTCGATTTATAATCTCTTAATACTTTCGCTCGTAAAATATTATTTAGATTTATTGTTCTCTTATAAGCAAAGACTTGTTGATGTTGACTTTTGTTTAAGAAGTTATGCTTACTACATTCGAACGTATAGTAAATAGAAATGCGTAAAATCTAGACAAGTTAATAATATTAATCTCGGGATAAAATTTGCATTTTATGTACATAGCTATTATTTAGTGCGTCGTTCTTTAAGGCTTGATTTAAAATCTCTTGTATTAATACTTTATTCTTTGCTATTGTTAACGACTAGTTTATTAATAACAATCTGCGCACTTATTGATATTTTCTAATTGTTAGACTAAGCGAACTCGTTGTATGCGAATAATAAAGTTGTTGTAATCTCGAATCAATTGTCGTAAATATAGAAATTGAACAACTATTTTAAATTTCGAAGCGATTATAAGAACTCTTTCAAATTCTCTTAGAGAAGTGCTAATCTTATGCGAACTAGTAAACAATGTTAAACAAAAATCGCTTTAATTAGATTTGTCTTCGTATCTAATTAGTTGCTAAAATTTGAAAATAAATTCTTTCTAAGAGTTGATTAATAAGTTTATATTTATTTACTTGTCTTTCTTACAAGATACTACTATAAACAAATAACTTTGCAAAAAAAATCAAAAACTAATTAATAATATTTATAAGTTAGTATATTGTTCTAAATTAATCTTTAATTTGTTATAAACAATTAGACTAATCGCGTCGATTCAAGAAATCGAATCGAATCTTAACGATTCAATTCGAATCGAATTAAAAGTCTTAACGATTCGATTTCTAAAGTTAAAATTAACAATTTGATTTAATTTTAAACTTAAAATCGAAAATCGAATCGAAAAATCGAATCGAATTGTCAAAACTTAATATTAATATAAAGAAATTCTAAAATAAATAGTAGAAAATTATGTTCTATTTTATAATTTTTCGATATAAGATTATCTAGTAATGCATTATAATAATGCATTTGAGCTATCTAGATAACTAGAGTCAAATTATTGACTTAATTTTTCTAGTTAAAGTATTCGACAACTTCGTTTTGCATAATCTTGTCAAAGATTGTAAAAAAAAAAAAAATTGTATTTTGAGAAGAATTTGAATTCTTGATCTTTTAACTCGCAATAACAATAACACAATATCTACGATAAAATTAATAAAAGCATAGTAATGCTCTTGATAACGTTATTATAAATATTGTGTTATTATTATTAAAAATTGAAACGCTCTATTATTAAGTTATCGAGACTTTAATATTTGAGCATATTCTATTTAAAAATATATAAAGAACTAATAACTCTAAAACAATAGCATAATTCTTAAAAAGTCAAATATATTACTCGAAAAATCGACTCGAATTGTTAAGACATTAATTTTATTATAAATTATAATTAATTTGTTTGAAATTTTAATTGTATATTTTAGATTTAATAATGTAATATAGTAATGCAATATAATAATGCAATGTAATAATGCATTATAATATTAATTCGTAATAATAAGCTCTTTAAATTAAGTGTGTAAAGTTATTAATTCAAGATTTTAATAATCTTGTTTGTTGTATTATTATTTTGAACAATTTAATTCGAGTTGCTTTCGATTTTGTTATTATTCTTGTTATCGCAATCTTGATCTTTATTGTTCGCATTCTTCTCTTTGTTATTATTATTAATATTAATAACTTTATAGTAGTTATAACTTAATGTTTTAGCATCTTCTTAAGCAATATGTCAAATTTCTTAATTATTATTATTCTCTTTAATAATATTGTCAAAATTCTCTATCTTAACATTGATAGAATTAGAATTTTTTTTTTCGCGTTTTTCGATAATGCGAATTTCTTAACAAAGTTGTTATACAAATTAAAAAAATCAACGTTATTAACTTTCTTTAAGTTATTTAAATTATTATAATAAATAACTCGTTGTTAAATAATCTTTATAATTTATTTTATAATGTTAAGAAGCTTTTATTAATATTAAACTTATTGTTGATGCTTAATTGCAATATTAATTAACTTAAATGTAAAAAACAAGTAATGCATTTAGATAATACATGTATTTTAAGGAAAAGACGTTATTATTATATTTGTATTTTTACGCATTGTTTGCGTTTTTTAAGTAACTCTAAGTTGCTTTGTCTTTTCAATTGTAAATTTCTTCTTTGCTTTTTGTCTAAATTGATTTTCAAAACATTGTGCTATTAAGTTGTTAACATTATATGTTTTATTACATTATTTAAATGCATTATTATAAATACTTAAATTAATTTAATGCTTATTAATCTTATTTCTAATATTGTTCTTTATAACTTTACAATCTAATTAAGAAGCTTTTATTTAAACAAACATTTTACGTAGTTTCTTAACACGAATCGAGATAATCTTGTAATCGTTACTTCGTTTTCGATACAACTTCTTTTTATTATTATTTTATTCTTGCGCACAATTGCGATTTGCGATTCTTTTTGAATTAATTAATAGTAATTTTATTGTTTGTGCAATTTCTTAGCTTAGTTTACTAGTAATGCATATAGATAATTCAATCGTACACTAGATTATAAGTATATCTTAATATTTAATAAAGTGTTATAAGATTTAAAATGTAAAAGAGTTTTAAAGATCAATAAGATTATAAATAAAGTATTAAGAGATAATTTTACAAATTAAAGTAAAAATTATATGCGTCAAAATTAAAGTTATCTCTTACTTCTAGTTTTACTTACTTTGAAATTTTTACTTAACACAATTATTATCTCTTTACATTAATATTTATTTGATCTTATTAATAAATAATGCAAACTTATTTACGCTAACTTCTTTATTGTTTATTTCACGTAATCTTGTTATTAATCGTTAATTTAAGCTTTTATTTTTACGCAATTTTTAACGCAATTTTCGACGCGTCTCTATCAACAAAAATTCTAAAAATTATCGCACTTTTCTTTATAACTTCTTACGTACACATTAATTTATTTCAATTAATATTATTATTTCGATAACTCGCACAAAGTAAACAAGTAATATATGCGAATAATGCAATAAGTCTTGTTTATAATTAACAAACTTAATTTGCTAGTTTAAAAGTTCGCTTCGAAGTTCTCTCGCAATAAGATAATTTCTTATAATTAGTTTAAACAAGACGAAATAAACAATAATAAAAACAAGAGTGTCGAAGACAAAAGTATAAAAAAAAAAGAGTATTTGTAATGCTAACGTAAAGAAGATAATACGAATAAATAATGCATTTTCAACTAATATACTAATGTTTTGCGATAAAGAGAACGAAAATAAAAGTTTAAAATTGTCGCACTTCAAGAAATCAAAAGATATTAAAAATCGATTGATTTTTTTATTTTTAAACGCTTATTTTAACGTTTGATTTGCGAAATATTATACGACAAGATTTAGAATTACGATCGTAAAAAGAACAAATATCGCATTTAAACTTCGATCTTAGATATATTTCAAGAAGTCGCAAAAACATTTATGTGTATCTTTTTCTTTAGTAAGTGCATTATCTTGTTGCATTATTATTGTAACTATAGAATTTAATTAACATTTTACTCTATGTAGACTTGAATCTTGCGACAATTTACGTCAAACGCGTAACAATCTAGTTTAAGAATTGTTAATTTATTAAGCATTTAATAAAGCAATTTGATCTTTTCTAATAATAAAATTTTTAAAGTGTTTTTTTTTCCAAACAATTATAATGTGTTCTTTGTGTTAATTGTAAGTCAAATCTTTGAAATTCAATTATTAATAACTTTTTTCTAGCAATCGAAGTTATTAAATGCATTTATTTTTTGCATTATTATTAATAAGACTTGTTTATTTATATTATAATTGTAAATGTAATATCTTCAATAATATAACAAGTTTATCAATAAATTTAATTTAAAACGATTTCGAACTTTATTCGAAAAAAATTCTCTTCTTCGTTTATTACTTAATTATTATTTTCTTCTTTGCAATATATATTTTACAATTCGACAACAATCTTCTTTGAATTTGAATTTATAATATAATTATAATATTTAATTATTATAATTTGCTTAATTGTTTACAAACTTATTTGAGACCAATTTTATTAAATCACTTTTCGAGCAAAACTAAAAGTTCGTTTAATATTTATTAATAACATTAGATATAAAAATACATCTTAAATTATTTGCGTTAACTTAAGAAAGTTCGAAGCGTTGTCTCTTTAATACTCTTAAGTTAAATATTTATTCTCTATAATATTAATTCGAAAATATCGATTGTCTTTATCTTAAGTCGAACGAGAGCGTTAAAATTGTCAAAGTAAAAATCTCGCAATAATCACAATAAGTTACAAAAGTATTAGTAAAAAACTATATGCATTATTATATTGCATTATTTTTTTAACAATATTTGCTCTCTATGCTTTTGCTTTTAAACTAGCAATTAAATTGTAATAACGTTAAAAATAAGTTTTAAATTTAATCTTGTATTTTGTTTCGTAATTAATAGTATTATTATTATTTTTCTTATTTTACATCTTGTAAAGACTTAATTTCTATATAGAATTCAAAATATTAATAAAATTGTATAATATATTATTAAGTTTTTTTGTCTTCGAATAATATTTTGCAAATTTTGTTAAAACTTTATTGCAAGTTTTTATTACAATTTTTGTCAAAAAATAAACATTAATTTCAATTGTTTTCTTTAGATATTCGAGATAATTAAACATCGCATCGAATATTCGAAATTTCAAATAAATATCTATATTAGTTGTTCGTAAAACTATAAGAGTGCATTTGTAAAAAAAAATTAACATATTATTAATAATTAAAACTAATTGTTATTCGCTTTCGTCTAGTTTAATTTGTTGTATTTTTTGATTTTAAAAGTATTTCTCTACTTAAAGATTAATAAAATTGCGTAATTAATATGCATAACAAAGCATTAAATAAATAGAGTTTTAACAAATACAAATATCTTATACTAGTTTTCGTAATCTTTTTTTAATTTGCTTTTGAAAGATTTTAAAGCAAAACAAACGTTAAGCTAAGTTATTAATAGCAATTGTAAAAGCGCAAATCTAGATAAAATTTAGCAAATATATTATCTCTTTGTATTATTACAAAAAGAAATATATTTCTAATTACAACAAACAAGTTTGTACTTTTTGCAATATCTTGAATTTGTGCATTTTTTAATTGCATAACAACATTGTTAATTATTATTTTTAATTTTAAAATTATAATAAAATCTTAAGTTACTAGATTAATAATATAAGTTAAACAAGAAATAGAGTTTTATTATTTGTTTTATTGAAATTGTTGTCGATTTAAAGCTCTTTCGAGTTCGTCTTTTAAAGTGTTATTATTTTTCGCGTTATTGAATAACAATATCAAGAAGTTTGTTTTTAATTTTAAAAAACTTTAAAATCTTTATAAGCTTTAATATTAATTAACAATTTATATATTCGATATCAAGAAAAGTAAATTTAATAAAATGCTCGCGAAATTGAAATGTAATATTAACTCAATATATTAACACTTTTAAGTAAACAATTTTTTAAGAACTAAATTATGTATTCAAAGCAATAAAGATACGCTAAACATTTCTAAAATTTATCTTGATTTTTCTACGAATTTGATCAAAGTTTAAGAGAATTATCTTTAATAATTTCGTGCGATCTAGAAGCACTAACTTTGATCGAAGCATTTTTAATAGCTTTCGAAAGTAAAAATTATTAATAATTCAAAAAAATAAATTTAAATTAACAAAAGTCTTGCATAATTAATTTTTTCAATTATTTTAAACAAAAAAGAACGACAAATTAATATAATTTTTCTTCTAATAATATGTTAGTTTTGCATTATTTATTTGCATTCTTAACTATAATTTACGCAATTAAAGACTAGATCGATCGCGATTTGCAATCTAGATCTTTTTCATTTTAAGTAAAAAGTAAATTAAAGATGTTTCTTTATATTTGTTGTGCTTAAATAATTGTAAGCAATAAAATAATTTAAAAGCTTATAACAACTCTTGCAAATAATTTTAAAAAAACTCTTTATAATCGAAGCTACTTGAACATATTTATTTCAAAGCTCAAACTATACTTTTATATTAATCTTTTTTGCTTAATGTAAATTGACAAGTCTTAATTAAATTTTATTTAAAATATTTTTGTTAATCGCAATTTGTAATTATTATTTTTGAAATTAAATATTAGTATTTAAACTTTACTTAATATATTTGTTTCTCTCTCTTAATATAAGTAACGAAAAATCGTTTCTAATTTTGTTTAATATTTCGTAAAGAATTCTTTTTCTATTGTCGAAAGTAAAATTGAGAAAATTTTAATCAAATTGACTCGCGAATTAATTAGAACATAAATTATTAAATAACAAATTGCGCAAAATAGATTTACGAGAATTATTTTCCATTAAAGATAATAATTGATTTAAAGTTCTTGAAGAATTAAACATGTTGCAAACAAAAATAATAAAAACAATATCTTTGAATAATGTATAAAGAATCTTTTTGAAATAAAAAAGTAATGCAAAATAATAATGCAAATAACAATTAAATTAAGCAAATTATTATAAAATAAAGTTTAATTGTAAACTCGAGAATGCTAAGAGAATCTCTCTAAAATAAAAAAGTAATGCAAAATAATAATGTAAGCGAAAATTAATTTGAGTAGATTATTATATAATAATATAAACAAGTTTAATTGTAATTTCGAAGTATATTAAATTATACTCTAATCAAAATTTCAAAGTTATAATAACATAAGTCTAAAAATAGTAATTCTTGACATAATAACGTAATTTTCGATTTCTTAACAATTTAATTCGATTTCAATTTTTGAAATCGAAAATCGACTTAATTCGATTCGAATCAATTTCAAAATAATTGAAATTAAATCGATTTTTAATTAGATTTCTAAAGTTAAATTGTCGATTCGAATCGATTTTAGAAGTTGAAATCGAAAATCGAATCGACGATTAGTCTATAAACAATAAGACTTATTCTGAAGTTATTGTTAGTCTTAATAACTACTACTTGTAAGAGATATTCTCGAAATACGCTATTTCGATAGAAAGTAACAAAGAGTTAAATTACAAATATAAAGTCGAAGATTCTAGTCGAAATATAGAGACAAATCTAATTAACAAATAATTTAGAACTTAGATAACGTCAAAGCACGTACTTAATTAGAAACTTTAATACTTGATAAATATAAAGAAAGAACTTGTACGAAAGCTAACAAATAAAGCGTAATAAGAATATTATTAAGAAGCTAAAAAAAGACATATTCTATTAGTCTATAAGTAATGTGTCGACAAAAGTAACTATATAATTTACAATAAACAAATAAAGATTTCCAAATATATATAAAGAGTATATAGAGTTGTAATAAATAGCAACAAATATATATAATATAATAAGTACAAAAGATATTATCTTTGCAAAGCAATAAATTTGTCAATAGTTAAACAATAATAGACTCAACAAATTCGCTAAGAAGTTTAGATAAAAAAAAAAAAAGCGACGCTATATTAATAATCGAAAGAGTTTCTATTCTATCTCTTACTTTGTTAAAGAAAGTTACGCAAAAAATAATTTAGAAGATATTAAGTAAGATATACAAGAGTTGAACCAAAACGTTGACGAAACTTTACAATCTCAAAAGACAATAACGTTGCACAATTAATAGATAAATAAGATATCTAAATATAGTAATGTTAAGCAATTAGAGAACTTGCTAAATAAATAGAAAATCTTTTATAAATATCAAAAGAAGAAAGATGTTATCTACAACAATAGTATAGATTTAAGTAATCTCTATTATAAATCAATAATATAATAAGAATATACAAGAAAAGTTAACGCAAATAATGTAAGAAAAAGATAAAGCAACAAGAATTGACTATATATTAAAGAATATTAAAAGATATCAAAGATAACAACAAATCTGTTCAAAATTAACTAAGAGAAGAAAGAGAAAGTAAGAAATAACTTTACGATATTTAGAATTATCTGCAAAGCATTCAGAATTAACTTCGAAATAAAATACTATAGCATTTACAATTGCTACTATAACTTCCAAAAAGATAGACTCTAAACTATATTTAGAACAATAGCTTATTTGAATTATAAATTTGACAATATTTCGACTTATAACTAATATTTGCTCGTAAAGTAATCTAATCAATTAAAATTAAAATACAAAGTATAAAGTTGTATAGAAAGTTAATAAATTACATTGAAAGCAAAAAGATTGTCGCTTATTACTTTATTGTATAAAATCTACGCAATAAGACTTAAGTAATTAATATTAACAAGTCAAGATTATTCTTCTTTCAATTATAAAGTAATAAAGAAAAGCATATTTCAAAAGTTAGAATTATCGTTATTTAAAGAGAGTCAAATTTACTAATCTACAAAAGCTCTTTTGCAAAAGTAGACATAATTTTCGATAAAAACTCTTTAGTTATAAAGAACTAACAATATAGATTGTTTGTTTTACTTCTCTTATGTCTTTTCAACAATTATATTATAATATCTTCGACAATCTACGTATTCGAATGCTCTCTTTCGATTTTTTCGACATAATTGTATAGCGCTTCTACATACTAATTTTAATCTTATTGTTATTTTTTAAAAGAATAGATAAGTAAATAATATTTTCGTAAATTAGATTCTTAAACTCGAGAAACTTGATATTGCTTAGTATTCAAACTTGTCAATATTAACATTTAGATAAAATAGACTAAAATCTTATCTATTCGACTATTGCTATTACGTAAGTCTCTTTTAGATAAACAAATATCGCGATAACTTAAATTGGAAAAATTGATATATATTTAAGAACAACGTAAAGTTCGACTTCGAATTTATAACTCTTAATATATTTGACGAAATACTTCTCTTGAACTCGAAGAAGTGTAAAGAGATTAACATTTCTACTTAAGTCTAAGAACTTTCTTATTGCAATTACTTTCGAAGCTAAACAACTTTCTGTTATTTTAGAATTTGTAAACTAATTGCGTTAGATTGGATTATCGAGTTCGAATTAAGTATTTGATTCGAATCTTAACAATTTGTGTTAATTCGATTCGAAAGTCTTGACAATTTAATTTCTAAAATTGAAATCGATAATTCGAATTAAGTTGTAGACTTAAAATTAAAAATCTATGCGAAAAATCGATCTAAGTTGTTAAGACTTAATATTAATATAAAGAAATTCTAAAATAAATAGTAGAAGATTATATTTTATTTTATAATCTTTCGATATAGAATTATTTAATAATATATTATAATAATACATTCGAGCTATCTAGATAGCTAGAGTCAAATTATTGACTTAACTTTTTTAATCAAAGAGTTTGACAATCTTGTTCTGCATAGTCTTGTCAAAAATTATAAAAAAAAACTAATTATTATATTTTAAAAAAAAATTGAATTTTTAATTTTTTAATTTGCAATAACAATAACATAATATTTACAATAAAATTAATAAAAGTATAGTAATACTCTTAATAATATTATTATAAATGCTATATTATTGTTATTAAAAGTTGAAATACTTTATTACTAAGTTATCGAGACTTTAATATTTAAATTTACTTTAGTTAAAAATATATAAAAAACTAATAATTCTAAAACAATAGTGTAATTCTTAAAAAAATAAATATATTATTCGAAAAATCGACTTAAATTATTAAGATATTAGTATAAATATAAATTATATTTAATAGATTTAAAATTTTAGTTTTATATTTTACTTAAATTGTTTAATTACAATTTAATAATATAGTATAATAATATAAAAAGATAATACATTATAATAGTAATATATAATAGTAAACTCTCTAAGCTATATATATAAAATTATTAGTTTAAAATTTTAATAATTTCGATTGCTTTATTATTATCTTAAATAAAGAATAACAACAAATCGATATAATTTTTTTTTAAAGAATTGTTAATTTTGTATTATTTATATATATTATTAATTGTAATTTACGCAATTAAAGACTAGATTAATTGCAATTTGCAATCAAGATTATTCTTGTTTTAAATAAAAAACAAATAGAAGATATTTCTTTATATTCGATATACTTAAATAATTGTAAGCAATAAAAGAATTCAAAATTTTATAATAACTTTTGTATATAATTTTTAGAATATTATCTATAATTAAAGTTATTTAAATATATTTGTTTCAAAGCTCGAATTATATTTCTATATTATAATTTTTTGCTTAATATAAATTGACAAGTCTTGATTAAGTTTTGTTTAAAATATTATTGTTAATAGTTGTTTGTAATTATTATATTTAAAATCAAGTATTAGTATTTGAACTCTATTTAATATATTTGTTTTTCTCTCTTAAAACAAGTAGTACATAATTGATAAATATTTTGTTTAATATTTTGCGAAGAATTCTTTTTCTATTATTAAAAGCAGAAGTAAGAATATCTTAATTAAATTAACTTGCAAATTAATTAAGATATAAATTACTAGATAACAAGTTGCAAAAGATAGATTTGCTAGAATTTTCTTTATTTGAAGATAATAATTAACTTAAAGCTCTTAAAGAATTCAATATTTTGCAAACAAAAATACAAATATAATATAACAATATTCTTTAATAATTCGAAAAACATTCGCATTTCGGAAACGTAACTCTAGCAAATCTAAAAGACATTTTTTCGAGACTTTTGTTCAAGCAGATTTGGCAGATCTAGCAGATCTACTAGTCTAAAAAAGACAATATAAGAGCTTGCTAAGCAATATAAATTACAAAAAATACAAGAGTATTATATAGATATAATTTATATTGCTTAGTAAGCTCTTATACTGTCTTTTTTAGACTAATAGATCTGCTAAGTCTATCGAATCTGCTTGAACAAAAGTCTCGAAAAAATGTCTTCTAGATTTGCTAGAGTTACGTTTCCGAAATGCGAATAAAGTAACTTAAGAACAAAAATATAATACAAAAGAGTAATATAAGTAGCAACTAGTTTAAACAAGCTATTTTGAGATAATATAAGCAAGCGTAGCTTTTGTGTCAAAGCATACTACTTAACACTTTAGCGAAAAATCCAGAATTATAATAACATATATTCAAAAATAGAAAATATTAATATAATAATATAATAATATTATTTTCGATCTCTTAACAATTCTATTTGATTTCTAATATTAAAATCGAAAATTAAGTCGAATCGAGTCAAATTAACTTTAAAATAATAGAAATCGAATCAAATTTCGAATCGATTTCTAATATTGAAATTGATAGGTCGAGTTAATTTCTAAAGTTAAAATCGAAATTCGATCTAATAGTCAATCGAGTAGAAAACAGAATATAGTAGAAGGAAATTAAAAATAGCTAGTTCTCGATTAATCTAAAAATAATTAGTAAAAGAAAATTACTAGCATTAGAATTAGTATTAATATTCGACATTATTAGCAACTTTAGAATCGATGTTAATATTAATATCAAATCTTATTAATATTTATTTCGCAACTATCAAAATTAAGAAGAATAAAATAGAGAGTTAATCGACTTTGACGCTTGTTAGAAGTTCTCTACAAGCGTTTCTTTATATTATATTATTATTTACGCTTTATAGCAACGTCTCGCGACTCTTGTTAGTCTCTTCCGAGCGAAATTTTCTAACAAATACTATTTCTTATTTCTTATTTCGTGTTTTGCGTTAAACGCTTATTAAAAATTGTCTATTATTACTAGACTAATCGAGTCGAGTTGGGTCATCGAGTTCGAACTAGGTTCTCAACCCGCCAAGACTCGATTCGGGTTAGAAATCTTGGCCCAAGTATTTGGGTCAAGTCAAAGGGTAGATAGGAAGTACTTAGCGTATAACCTGGCCCAACTCGCCAAGACTCGAAAAATTTAGATGATTTTTAAAAAAGTGCATTAATCAACTTAATCAAGTTAATTAATTTAATTAATTTGTTTATAATATTATATAGTAATGCATTTAGATAATGCATTTGTACGTTATTTGTGCGTTATTATTTTTAAACTATTTTTAGTAATTCAAATAATGCGAATTTTTTTAAAAATAGAAAATCTTGGCATTTTGACGTCATTTTCGATTGCTTGGCGAGTCGATCGAGTCGAGTCAAGAAATCGTTGACTCGAGGTCGATTTCGAGTCAAGTCAAGAGATTGGTATCGAGTATTTGGGTCGAGCTAGAATGTTAATATCGAAACCCGACCCGACGATTAGTCTAATTATTACTATATCTTAGCTTAATAATATAGAAATGCTTTTTTAATACAACTATGTCTCTACTTGCTTAATATAATCTGTCGTAGACTATTCTTAAACGTCAATATCGAGAATAAAAGTTCTTATACTATAAAATTATTATTGTAAGTTAGTCGAGATTAGTCAAGTATCTAGATATAAGATTGTCCAGAAGATTTCTATCTTAGTTCTTGAACAGAGAGAGCGCAATTAAGAAGCTAGATATAGTTAAATAGCTAAGAATAAAACAGAGAAGTTAGAAATAAAGCAGAAGAGTTAGAAGTAAATTAAGAGAGCCAAGAGTAACTTGCATATAATTAATATTTATCTTAAAAACTATTAGCGAGATTAGAGTAGTAAGAGTTTGTATATTGTTATTATTATTATTATTAAAGTCAAGAGTAAAGAGACAATATCTATTTTCGGAATTCCTATAACATATAATCTTATTAGTCGATTAATAAATTCTTGCATATTATTATTAACTATATATTCAAAGCTAGTCTTAATAGATTGTTAGATTATCTAAGAGAATAATTAGATAGCTAAGCTTCTTTGAATAAAAGACGAGAAGTTTTTTAGTATAATACGCAAATATAATTTTATCGAAAGTCTATAGAAAATTGCATATATAAAATGTAGATTTTTGAAATTAGATGCAAGCTCTATTAATTGAACTACAACAATATCTATTATATCTATACTTATACTTGCTTGCCTATAAATAACTACAAGATTTCTTATTCGAGATACTTTTTTCTAAAGATGCAAGCTAGTTTCAATTTTATCTAATTTAAAGCTATAAAAATCTTGTTTATTTCTCTGTAATATTTGTTTGTATTACTCTTGAATTTCTTGGCTATTAACTTTTACTTATCTATATGCTTCTCGAATTTTCTATTGTTTATCTATAGTTATCGAATAATAACTTTTAGTTTATTAATTTTCAATTTAGTTGCTTATCTTCTTTTCGACTTTGTAATAAATCAATATTTCTATTTGCTAATTTTGCGAGTTAGTCTAATATTATCTTGATGTAGATTGTTAATCTTTGTAACAAAGCTAACTTTCGACTTAAGAAATTCCAGAAACTTATTTAACAATTAGCAAAAAGTAGAATTGAGAAAAATAAGCAGCGCGTACAAACTCTTCTCTATTCTATATTGAAAGTTTTAATTGAAACAAGATCTTCTAGATAGCTCTAATCAATTTATTAATATTATTACACAAATTCTTGAGCTAATCAATCGAAAGATTACTTAGCTTTTTCGAGAACAAATTTATCTTTTCTTCTATTTTTTCTTATATATAAGAGTTATTTGCGTTGATTTTGAGTTGTATTTGCGATATTTCTATTATAATTTCAAGTCTTTTATCTTAGCTCTTCTTAGCAAGACTTGATTGTAAAAGATAATAGCTCTTACAAATATATACTAATTGTTTCTCTCTATATTTCTTATTTTAGTTTGTTCGCTTTACAATATTAAGTCGACAAGAAACTATTGTTTTTTAAATCTTTCGTAGAATCAATTAGTATTTCCAAAGCATATTAGCTATTATGGATATAAACAGAGACTAAATCGAACATTAAGAGCTTTTAACTATTTATAAAACTTTAGTTTTGATATTCTTTTCCGAAAAGTCAAAATTAAAGTCTTAAATCGCAAGAATAAAGATAAATATATAGATTTCTGCGTTAATTAGAGAATTACTTCAATTTATATCAAAGCTCTGCTATTATTACAAGTCGACTATAGACTATATAGATCTACTTCAAAAGTACATTTTTAGAGTCTAGCAATTTGTCTATAAGTTAGGAAAAAGATACTAAAGATATATTAAAGCGATATTAGACTAAAGCTAAGATTGTTTTGTATAAACTATCTTTAATTCTAAACAACTTACAATTAAGATCAACCTTGTTATTAATATTAGAAATAATCAAGTATAAGACAATTTGATAACGAAGAAGATTCGATAGTTTATTTACTTGCGTTAGATTTGTTAGCAAAGAATTCAAACACAACGTGTTAGCGTTATAGAGAAGATAGTATATCAATTACGCTGCAATTAGAACGATAAATAGAGTCAAAAGATAATAAAATTGAGAAGAATTAACTAGAAAAGCATAGACGTTAATAATAGAATTCTTATTTAATAATCGAAGTCGCAAAAGTAACAAGTTAAAGTTAGAAGTTATTAATAAGTTTAATAGAAAACTTTTAATTTGTTAAGAGTCACAATTCTAATTGCAAAGTCTTAATTAACAAGACTTAACTATATATTCTTTAATATAGAAGCTAAGTAGATTTCTAATATTGAAGATTTGTTTAGTTAGACTACTTGATTAGTTCGATAGTACAATTTCAAATTCGTCAAAATCTTATTAAATATAAGATATATCAAAATTTAGTTTCTCTAATACTAACAACATTCTTTTGACTTCTTCGAAGTACTTAATAGTTTTGTTCTTACAATACTTAGTTATTGTAATAGACTTTTAAACTTTCTATTGCAATCTCTAATTAGTTATTATAATCTAATTTATCTTAGCTTTAGCACGCTATCTAAGTTTCGATTCTATAGTTGTTTAATCTTTCTATTGACTTAGCTCTTGCGCAAGTCTTTTACTCTTCTCTTGAATATCGACAATTTGAGACATCGATTTCTCAATTTCAAGATGCTAAGATAATTCAAGTAACTCGAGATTAGTCTCGAGAGCGCTTAAGGAACAACAAGAAGCTTGCATTTGAAAAATCAAAAAAGACTTAACAAAAAGTATAATTTTGATATTCGAGATACATATAAACTCTTGTAGCATTTTAGTTAGATCTTTGCTTGTTACTTGTTTATATTATAGTAATTTGTATAATAGAGTCGAACAATTTGTAAGATTTCTACGTAAGAATAATGTACAAACAAGATCATCTTCTATAGTTGCGCAATTAATTGCGCGTAACTAATTGCGTAATAATTGCGTTTATAGATTGCGCTCGCGAGTCTTAACAACGTGCGAATAGTACTCTTGACATTGCACGAGTAATATATGTCTTAATCTATTTCTTAAATTTCGATTCTATTAACTCGAGATCAACTAGATTTGCTAATGTAGTTCTAGAGCTAAGATATTGACACAACGATCTCGAGAGTCTTAAGTTGCTAATAGAATCTCTAGAGAATTATCTCGAATTGTCGATAAAGCTTCGCAATTTTCGCGCTAAAGCTAACTTATACTTCGATATTGCATATATATATTATTAATATCTTTTCTTGCAGACAATCTGCCAAGATTTGCTCTACTATTACTAATAAAGTCTTAAATGTTATCTTAATTCCTTTACATAACTTCTTGTAAGCTTCAATCGAATATTTACTTATATGCTTCGAGAAGAGATATTTCTTCCCCAATAATATTGTCCAAGTATAAGAATTGTTGTTATTGATAATAAGACGCATTTGTAATAACTTTATTAAGATTTCTAGTCTATTCTCTTAAAGTACATTAGCAACTTGTAAATAACAAATATAACAATTTTTATCAATATATTTTGACAACTTTTTTCGATACTTGAGAATCTCGAATAAGAGTATTGTATTGCATTGTTGTCGAAAATATTCTTAATATATTTTTCGATATACTCTCTTTATTTAGTTCGATCGAGAAATTGATATATTCTTGTAACAACTAAAATTGTCAAATTATTTAAATAAAATAGATAGTATTCGAGAGAAGCAAGTACTTTGTCGTAGACAAAGAAACTGCACTATGTAGAAATTGTTTTCGAACTTTCGAGATACTCTCGACAATAAATACTCTATCTTTTCTTATTAATAATTTATTTGCTATATCGAAAGTATAGCTTCGAGAAGTTGTAACCAGTTGCAAGAATCTTTTTATAACAAATATAAATATATCTTTATTTTTCGACAGCTAATTTACTACAAGAGAAACAAACTTAGTTAATTATTCTTTGTGTTTTTGAAGAATATAGAGAAGCTAAGTATCTATTATTCTTTCGCTTAATATCTATTGTTCGGCAGTTGTATCTCTTTAACTTTAAGTCGAAACAATATACAACTTCGATCTCTTGTCGATAGAGTATAATTATACTACAAAGAACTTTTCGATCTTTGTTACTACAAATAGAAGTAACAACAAATAGATTATAGATTAGATAATCTCGTTCCAACATAAGATAACAAATGCGAGAAAATCTAGTTCTACAATATTCTCTCAAGTTATTATTGCTTGTCTTAAAGAAAAGTTTGCGAAATTAATATTTCTAATAAGTTTAAAGCGCATCTAAAACTAATTTTCTTCTCTAAGTATTTAGTGCTTTTCGACAATACTTTTTAATTAGATTGACTTTTTCGATTTAAGTTAAAGCTTAAAGTTTCTCTTCGATGTCGATAAACTCGAATGTATTCTCTAGTTTATATTGTTTCTCTATTAATAAGAACTGTTATAGATTAGAATTGCGAGATATAATTATTTCTCGAAAGCAATTGTTAACAATATTGCGTAGCTTTTCGTTAAAGTAATTGTCTTAATTGTCGATATTGTTGTTGCTCGATTAATAATATTTGCAAAGGATTGTCTTGTCTTGTTGTTTGTTGTATTTTATTTGTTACGTTATTAAGTAAAGCTTATCTTTAAAAGATATTAAATTAATTGGAAAAATAAGTTAAAGCAGCAGAAATATATTAATTATATAAAGATCTTTTGCTTTAAAGTTATAAACAATAGAAGATTGCATATATTCTGCGTAGAAGTCTAGATCTCTTAGACGCTTGCTAAATATATTAATCTTTTAAATTGTTTCGATTGATATATTAAAGAAGACTTTATTAAGTATTTCTTCTTTAAACTAAAGATAATATATTTTCTTATCTAGAAACTTAATCTCGAAAAGTTCTTTTACAATATTGTAGTTCTTGAACGTATTATTTGTAATAGCTTGCGCGAGTATTGTAAGAATCGAATCAGAAAACAACAATCTAGACTCTAGATTCAAAATAAGAAGATATACAATATAAAAACTTACATTTCTAAGATAAAAAGTTGTGTCGAAAGAAAGCAATAAATTTTCTTGTTAACAATCTGCTATAAAGTTTCTATAGTAATTAAGAACAATCTTTGTGCATATCTTAGAATTATTGTTTATCTTATTAATTCTATACGCTATCTCTCTTGCAAAGTCTTTTAATATTGTCACGTTATTAGAATTAGTATTAGAATGTTCTTGCGCATATCTAATTAAGACTAGATAAACATTAGATAAAGACTTTCGTAATATCTAAGATTTAAGAACTAGAACTTACTTATTTTATAGTTCTAATACTCGAGCATAATTTTTTTCTATATCTAGAACAAGTTTCTTTTTGATCTTTATTCGTGTTTCGAGAGACAAATCGAGCTTAGTAAATCAAGATTCTCTCAAAATCTTGCATATCTTACGAATCTAATTATTCTACGTACTTAAATTAGTATTGTCGAAATAAAATTTACTCGAAGAGCTTGTTTTGTTTTCTTTATATTCGACAAAGTTGCAAAATCTTAATTAGATTAAACTATATCTTAATACGTAAAGTTTTAATATTTGCGATGCGCACAAATATTTGCAATTGCTCGCTAGTTATATAGTTGCATCAAACTATTACGTTTTTCGCTTTAAATATTAGATTTTGTCGATTTGAACAAACTTTACTTTTGAGACAAATCTAATAAATTAAGAGAACGTGTGCGTATCTTACGTAGGTAAATTATAATTGTTATATAGAATAGACGCATTTACGAGCGTAATATTAAGAAATGTCAAGATCGTCTCTCGCAAAGCTTAACTTGAATTTCTAGATTCTCGCAAATAATATAAGATTTACTAGCTTTGATCTTGATCTTGCACAAAGTTCAAATATTAGTAACAAAAAATTGCAACTTTTGTTATAGTAGATTTAGATATATCTAGAACTAAAGTTAGGATTTATCAAATGTAAATATTATTATTATTTACAATATTTGTAATTCTTTGGAAGCTATTCTTACAAACTTGCTAAAAGAAATTCTTGAGAGTTTTTTTCTTCGATATTAGAAATAGTAAGAGATAGTAAAAGCTTAACAAGTAAAGAGACACAAAGATAAAGTTGAGAGAAAATTAAAAGAAGAGAGAATAAAGAAGCTAAGCTTGCAGAGAAACAAGCAAAGATACAAAACGATCAATAGACTAATAGAATAGAGAGAAACCGAATTGTTTGAACTAAAGAACAAGAAGTACAATAGCAAAATATATATATAGCAAGAAGACAACAACATGCAAATATATAAACGCAAAAAGCTAGATCGATCTTCGTAAAGCTTTAGTTTGTAATTTCTTTGAAGTCGGAAATAGCTTCTTCTAACATCGTCGCGTATAGTTGAAGAAATTAATATAACAAGATTGTTTATAATTCTTTGACAATATTAAGAATAGCTATACGACAAAATATAGTCGTCTAGTGTCTAAGCAGAATAAACATCGTCTAAGTAGTAAGTAAGCTAAAGGAAAGAACGTTAGCAATAAGTAAGTCGAAAGTAAGTAGCGTCAAAGTAGAACAACAAGAGTTAATTGATTAAATGCGAAGAAGAAGAAGTTTTTTGTGCAATATTATACAAAAATATAACAATAATATATTAGATACATAGGAAAGACTTTAAGAATCAATTGAAAAGTAAATAAAATTGCACGTTCAATTGTTTGTCGATCTAATAATTAGAACTTATCGTCGATAAATTGATTATTACTTTTTTCTATTTTCGCAAATTGATTGTTCGATTCTAAACACACACATTAGATAGATTGCAAACTTTATTCAATACAATTATTTAATTGATTTGCGAGAGCTAATAGAATCTAGGATCGCTAGCTCGCTCGCGTTATACTAGATTGAATAATATAAATAGCAATCTAATAATTATTGTATTTAATCAACTTTCGCTCTCTTCTATTAATATTGTGCATTTTTAATCTCTTTTACTCTATCTAGCATACCTCAATTAATTTAATTAATCTAATTAATTGACAATGATCAAGATATATGTATAGCTATTGCTCTTGCATTTGTTATTGTTGTTATTTTGAGTTAATATCTTGTTAACAATTCTTGATATCTATATATTAAACTAGTAAAGTATAAAAGATTTAAATTAGATTTAGATCGAATTTTTTCTAAACGTCTTTGTTGTATAATACAATTTAATAAGAAGAAAATTCGATTGTTTGTTAATTACTTTGTTATTAATGCTATCGAATAAAGCAATTGTATTAAATTATTTTTCGAACTCGCTCTTTATTGTCTTCTATATAAATTATTCTATTTTTGTTAGCTATTTAAATTGATAAAACAATTTAATTGTTTTCTCTTTTATTTCTTTTGTGTTCTTAACAATCTTCTTAAATATTTTGAAATTTAATACGACAATATACTTCGATAATATTTAACGCTTATCTATATATATATAGATACGTTAAAGCAATGAAAAGAGTAAAAAAGATTAGAGACAAAACCATTATATAAAACTTTATTGATAAAACTTTCTAGAAGTTTTGCAAGTTAAATATAAAATAAAAATTCTATTACTTTGATTATAAAAAATTACATAAAATAATTTGACTAGTTATGATTTGTTCGAGCAATTTAATAGAATCTATTTATAGTTTTTGTAAAGACATGATAAACAATGTTACAATACTATAGAAGTTCGAATTGCAAAATCGATTAAAAACTCTTCTTAAAGATCGAAAAAAAGCTTCAATTGTACAACAATAAAATTTATATTTATTAATTGTATATTATCTCTCTCTATTTAAAATATATAAACAAAGATAAATCTTTTTTAATAAGCAAATATTTAAGATCTGCATTATTGTCAAAAACTTCTTTAATTTAATTTAAACTTTGTAAATATTTGTAAATAATTGTTACTCTTAAGACGCAAATAAAAGTCAAATTATAATTAATTAAAAATTTCTATTTAGCAATAGTTTTTCTAACTAATTATTATATATATTTATAAAACAATTAAATAAAATCTTGTTTTGCAATGCGATCATCTAGTTTTTTAAATTATTTGTAAGTTAATAAAGTTTTTAGCAATTTCGAAAGCTTTATATTATAAAAGTACTAAATTTTCTCTTTTCTATTTATATATATATTTAGCTTTAATAAAGTTTTTTAATATTAATTTTTAATACTTGTTGCTCTAAATCTTGTTATCATTATTTGATTATTAAAATATAAAAAAGAATCTTAAATTAAACTTTTAAAACAATTTTTGTTCTTTTTCTTCTTTTTCGTTATTTTTTATTATTATTGCATTAAATAATATTGTTAATATAAGTACTTTTTGATCTAAATTTTATTTGTTTGTTCTAGAAATTTTTCAAAGATATTATTAACATAAATGCAACTAAACTTTAAATTATTGTTTTTTTATTTAAAAATAAAATTTTAAATTGTTAACAAAATGAGTATAGTTTATACTTGTTTATATTGCAATTCAAGTATTATATTTCTTTAATATATATTTAATATTTTCGAAAAAAACAATATTGTATACAAAAATTTAATAATTAAATATTTTGTTATTTTTTTTTTCAAATAAAGTTTGCAAAGCTTTAAAGAAAAAAATACAATAATAGTAACTTTTGTCTTAAATTATAAATATTTTTGCAAAAATATCTTCTTTTTGTATTTAATATTATAATTTACTTTCTTAAATTTAAAATATTTGTTATTGTTTTTTTATTTTTATTATTTGTTACAATTTTCTTATTGTTTGTATTATTTATTTTAATTTTTTCTTTTTTGTATTACTTGTTACAAATTTCTCTCTACTATTTCTATATAATTGTTTTAGTTGCTCTATATTTTTGTTAAATCTAATTAAATTTTTAAACAAATTAATTTATTAAAAATAAATATATTTTTTATAATACTTATGCAAAAATTTTTTAAACTAACGTTCAAGTTTCGAGACTTTTGTTATATACTTTATTAGATCTTTTTTAAACATATTTTTTATCTTTTTTAATAAAGATTCTTGTTTTAATAAATTTTTTGTCAATAATATTCGATTTTTAAAGTAGTTAATTAATATTTTTTGCAAAATGTCTAAATTTTTATTGTTTATTATATTGATATATATTTGTTTAAATCTTTTTAAGATTTTTTTTGTTATTTTAAGATTATTTTGTAATTTTGTTTTTTTAAAATTTTATAAACTTTAATAATAAAAATTTATTTAATAAAAATTTAGAAGATATAGACAAATAATTGTTGTTATTTTTAAATAAGATTTATATTTTTGTACGTTAATTATTATTTATATCTTCTTTGTAATTTAAATCTTTTGTTATTATTATATTGTTATTAGATAAAGAACTTATTTCTATTACAAGTTTTGATTTCTTTGTATTCTTCTTTGCGTTAAAGAATATATTAGAGTTATTATTTTCGAAATTGCTTTAATTTTTGAAGCTCTCTCTACTATTAACAAAGACAACAAAAAAAAAGACTTTGTAATTTAATTTATTCTTTAATTATTAATTAAGTTTGTCTCTTTTCTTTTTATATTTTATATTCTTTTTTATCTTTCTTTTTTGCAAAGAACTTTTTTAATTTTTTGTCTTCTAATATATTGCAAATATAGATATTTATCTATTAATAATTTAAGTTCAATTGTTGTTTTATATTGCATAATTAAATTTGTGTAAAACTTTAATATTTGCTTTTCTTTTATTTATTAAGTACTTTATTTGTCTACTAATATTAATATATTTATAATCTATTGTTGTCTTAAATCTCTTTCTAATTTTATTCTAGAAATATTGCATAATTTCGATATTATATTTTGCAAATCTAGTTATGTATATATTAACAAAAACAATATTATTCTTCTTTGTAAGTTTTTAATTTAATTGTTAATCTTTTTTTTGTTTGTAAAAGATAAAAGAAGTAAAGATTTTTAACAACAAAAAAGCACTAAAAATGCTAAAAGTACAATATCGACTAATAATATTTTAAGTATAAAAGTTAAGATTAATATTGCTATTTGTATCTAATTCGATATTCTTTTTTTTCTAATTTTTGTATAATTATTCTTTGATATTTTTTATTAACTTGTTTTCTTTTTTTTCTTAACAATTGTTAAAACAACTTCAATTTAAATTAGATTATCTTTTTTTGTTTACAAAACAATTGTTATATATTTTTTGAAAATTGCAAAATCTAGAAAGATAACAATAATTACAAGAGTTGCAAAGACAACAATAATTGTAAAAACTTTAATTGTTGCGAAGAAATATTTAAATCAAGAACGTAAAAATAGCTTTTAAGTATATCTCTAAATATAACAACAATAACAACAACGACAACAATAGAGAAAATAATTATAATCTTTACAAGCTATGTCTAGACAAGTAATTGAAGCAATTAAATAAAATAATAAGTCAATTGAATAAGTATTCAATAATTGAATATTGATTCAATTGAGATTGTCAAGTCGCCAAATTTGCTTGCCCTTTTCGAATCACGCTAACTAAATCGGGCAATGTTCAATTGAATAATCGTATTGAATAGAGCTGCGCAACCTGTCTAATAGCTCGCGTTTCCGACCCAAGTCCCCGGTTTACAGCCTCAACCCTCCCCCTCCATTCCCCGCCTCACACCTCGCTCCCCAAAGTCCGACCCACATCCCCACCCCTCCACTCACCATGCCCCCCTCCACCACCAACCCCACCAGCTCCGCCACCGCCTCAAAACCTCCCAAACCCACCTTCGTCACCACCGACACCGGCAACAAAGTCTCCCGCCGCTCCCAGCTGCACGGCACGCAACACATCATCCTCGGCGGGCGCACCGTCATCTGCGCCGACGTCTGCATCCGCGGCGACCTCCTCCCCACGCGCCCTCCCTCCACCTCCACCACCAAACCCCCTTCCTCCAGCATACCCCTCATCTCCGTCTCCATTGGGCGCTACACCTATATCTCCCCCCACGCCCTCCTGCGCCCCCCCTCTCGCCCCTCCTCCCGCCCCTATCCCCCTCCCGTCAGCTACACACCAATGCGCATCCTCGATCATGTATTTATTGGTGCGAATGCTACGGTCGAGGCCGCGCTGGTGGAGAGCCATGTTGTGATTGGGGAGGGGGCGGTGGTGGGGAAGTTGGCGGTGCTGAAGGAGGGGTGTAAAGTCCTGGAGGGGGCGGTGGTGCCGGGGGGGATGGTGGTGCCGAGTGGGGCTTTGGTTGGGGGAAGGCCAGCGAGGGTAGTGGGGGTGGTGGGGGATGGGTGGGGGGTTGGGGAGTGGGAGGGGGAGGGGGGAGTGGGGGAGGGGGGCGATTTGAGGGAGGTGTGGAGGGGGGTGGGATAGGGTTGGGGAGGCTGAGGAGGGAGGGTGGAGGAGTCGCTTGATGATTGGAGTGCGCGATGATACCCCTTTTGCTGTGACTACGGTCATGAATGCGGGTGCGGAGTCTGGGAGTTTTAGGGATGGGGCTAGGAACATAGAGTGTCTCTTCAGATTATGGGACAGTGGAGGTTTCGAGCGATTGCTGTATTGCTAACACGAGTAGACTTGGTTGGTGGCTAGAAGTTTCTTGAGCTGTAGATTGCTATTATAGTAATTAGGTAGTAGAGGCAAAGCCCCATCGACACTATCGTAAAGGAGACCTCTATAAGGTATGCAAATGGGTGTCGTAAGATGTCGCCATGTGGGGAGAGAAAGCCGTTACACAACAGAAGGTCGAAGACTGTAGAGGCGCTCGACCGCTCCAGGAACAGGCAACGCTGGAGGCGCTAAACAACAGAAGCAACGCCCTGCTAGCAAGAGCATAATGTACAGTGGTATCGTTGGATAAGAAATGTCGTAAGCCGGAAAATGTAAGGAGAAGCTGGAGGTGAAGGGTTATTTGCCTGATTTCTGCGGTGGCGTCTTGACGTTGTTTGAGAGCCAGCCCTGTTGATATATTAGAACCCGACATGAAGCTCTTGGGAGTCGGGGGGAACGTACCAAGCCCTCAAATAAGCCTTCCCCGGTTGTAGCGCAGCTGGGCACTACATACCAGATCTTGTCCTTTAGCTGATTGAGCTTCAGCTTCTCTTGGACTTCGGTCGGGGTCATGGCTACCAAGACTATCAGCTCTCGCTCAAGAGTGTCGCATGGAGTACCATGTGCTCACCTCCAGGTATATCTTGCTTATTCGCGAAGACGAGCAGCAATGCCTCCTTCATCTCTCGATCAAGTATAATCCGATGCAGCTCCTGCCGGGCTTCGTCTATCCTCGAGCGATCATTCGAGTCGATGACGAAGATTAGTCCTTGTGTCCCTGCGACACCACATCCTCTTAGCCCAGGTTGCTTCGCGCTCATGAATCTGCAGCTTACCGGAGAAGTAGTGCCTCCACAGCGGTCTGATCTTATCTTGCCCACCCACATCCCAGACATTGAACTTGACGTTCTTGTACGTGACCGTTTCGACGTTGAAGCCCACGGTGGGAATGGTGGTGACGGGTTGGTTCAGCTTCAGCTTGTATAGGATCGCTGGCAGGCTCGGGGTCAGCGATTGCGATAAAGATTGAGGAGCTAAGTGTAGCGTTGGAGATGTATGCTCACTGGTCTTTCCGGCAGCATCGAGTCCCAGCATGAGCAGGCGCATTTCTCTGGAGCCGAACAGCTTGCCCATCATCTTGGAGACTTGGCCACCCATTGTGCAAAGAACACCGTTATGCGCCGCTCGTCAGGTTGTAGCAGATCACTCCTGGCGGGTGCTCAGCGAGTATATGTTGTTTGGAGGGTGCCTGATCAGGAAGACTCGGTGGGATATGAATTGGCTGGAAGAGAAGTCTGGAGAAGCTCGAGGAGGATGGTATAAGGTTTCGGGGGTCGCGCAGTAGGATATACAATTCTAATGAGAAATGGGTTGGGGGCAGGAAGCAGAATTCGGGTTTGGATGTTTGTGCGCCCTTCGACAGCTCGGACCAACTTCAAAAAGCCATGGAGGGATTACATGGGGTCCAATTTAACGAGCTGCAAAGCATGCGTATCAAGATCTCAAACATGGAATCTTAGCGTCCAGTTTAATGAGACGAGCACGGTTGGCTGCTCTAGCCCATGGGAGCTCCAGAGTCAGTAGCTTGGAGCTAGCTGGAATAGGACTATGCTCAAGTAGCACTACCGCCCTGTGGCTGCTAAAGCTTGCATTTTGGCTGGCTGTCCGAGTTGTCAGGAGTTGAGGGTGGCAACTTTCGGCGTTCGTCTTGCATGCTCATTTAAGGAAATCTCGCACATGACTGATTACAGTATCCACAATGATATATCATATTCAGCAACACCGTCCGCCAAACCGGTATCCCGAATCCTAATCTGCCAAAAAGTCAAACAACCTGTACGCCAAGCCTATCAAAGGCGATTCGTGCCTCCCTGATGCCTCAACAGAGCCTCCGACGCCTCGCTATGCTCGCATACATGCCTATCACCCCTTTCTTCATTTGCTGCTGAAGTCAAGAACATAACGGCGATAGACTTCCATCTCCTGGTTCTGATCGTCTTCAAAGCGTAACTTATAAGTGTCCTTTTTCTGTCCTGTGACATCTGCGCGGTAGAAGGTCGTCGTCTCTGGGTAGCGGGCAAGGACCTGTTTCCCTACAGGATAGTCCGGGAGAGCCGCATCCGGCAGTGGGATGGCTATCAGCGCAGCCGCAGAGGTCTTGTAGATCTGACCGGGTGCACCGCTCTCATCAGGCTCCGGATCTTGGACTTCGTACCTATGTTGTGAGATGAGTAACGGGCACATTACTCGGAAGTCGGTGTGACTGGACCTACCGCTTCTTATTGCCGACTTCTGTGATCGATTTGATGTTGCACTGGATCCATTGACTGCCATCCTCCTTGATCTTTGCTTGCTTATAAGCGACTTCAGCTCCAACGAAGAACTTACCAGCCCTCTCTCCTGCGGGCCCCTTAATGCCCTCTGAGCCCTCCTCGAGTTTCACAGAAGGCTCTTTGGCTTCTCTTGCTGCGGGCACACTTCCGCTACGGACACTGCTACTGCCTCCTTTTAACCTCGAAGCATTTGAGGGTGCGCTTGGAGAAAGCCCAGGTGACTCGGCTGCTCCGTCGGTTTCCAGCTTCTGTCGTTTGGGATTACGTGGATTTTTGGGTTGAGGATTTCGTGGTGGCTCGGTCTCGCTGGCCATGCGGAGTGCTTGAAGGATGCCTACGTTCTTGATAATATCATTAGGTTCCTCGTTCAAGATCTTTTGCTCTTCCTCTGCGTTCCTGAGACCCTCTCGGTATAGACCTGTAAGCTCTTCGATCTGAAGCGATGACGGTGCTTTCAAAGCAGAATTAGTAAGAATTGTCGATGGTTCTTCGCGCCTAGCAAAAACAATGTAGAAGATGTGAAAAGTCCAAATTTGAATGTTTTGCCTCAAGGTTCCAATTATAAGACCAGCGCCGTCAGCGACTGGAAGAAGAAGCGTAATATGATTGCCTAATGTGAAAATAGAAGAGACACGACGCTATTCTTTGGACATTCGAATTAGACAGAAGGAAAGACCAGTATGACTTACATGGACCCAAGTTTTTCTCAACGTCCACAATCTGAGCTGATATTTCCGCAGCCTTAGCATTTATCTGCTTGAGCTTCTTGATGTCCGTAACAATTTGATTCCACATATTGCGTTCCTCATGCGCGTCAGTCGGATCTTCTTTGACCAGGGTAGCACGAGGCCTGTTCCGAACAGCCATAGCTGCTCTATTTTCCGTTGAAACTAGAAGAGCAATTGTACCGCGCCTTCCCAAAGCGGTGCGATTGTTGAAGCCATGAGCCAAGCGCATTCGGCGACTCAACATCCTCCTCGGATCAACAACCCGGAGATAACAAACGGCAATCCCCATAACCGCAATAGGCGCTTATCGATAAGACTGCAAGCGCGACACTGACGTCGGTGGTGGAGTTTGATGGCCTGAATTCCTGTCAAGGTTCTCATTCTTTGAATCACAAAACGTCGATGATCTATTAGCCGTTCTGGTTCGAATCTAGGATCTTATCTCGTTGTCATGCAAGTCCCTCTGATACGTTTGCAGTGCGGTAATAATACACCAAGTATTATATCTGATTTCACGCTAATCTGGTTGCAGGTGTCAATAGCTATGACTGGGGTAGATGGCTCCTACCAGAATTATGATTGTGAACAGAAGAGCTGAACGTCTGGTAAGGTAAGGTTGGCTCTCAATCGGCTGCCGCCAAATTTGCAACAGCTACTCCATCAAGCGGGTTCTCGATAGAGCACGAAAAGCCATATGCCGAAGTATGTCCCAGGCACCTCGCCGAGTTGAAGTATTGAAAAGATGTCTAGCTATGGATGGGCACACATCCCTCGAATCCATCGAAGGATGTTCAAACCCAGCGGACCCTGCTCGATCTGGTCCAAGACAACCAAGCCCTAATGTCGCAAGGAATCAGCAAGAAGTTCGGCGAGAAACTGCCGTTCCTTTTCAAAGTTCTATCAATTCGGAAAGCTCTGAGTATACAAGCACACCCAAACAAGAAGCTAGCAGAGCAGTTGCATGAAAAAGATCCCAAGAATTACCCTGACGACAACCACAAGCCCGAGATGACTATCGCCGTGACGCCGTTCGATGGGCTTTGCGGTTTTCGACCATTGGCTGAAATCGCCCATTTTCTTGCCTCTGTACCATCATTACGAAAGCTTGTCGGCGACTCTGCGGCCAAGGAATTTGAGTCATCCGTCAAAGGCCAGGAGACCTCAAGTTCAGATGAGCAAGTACAGAAGAACAAGAAAGCATTACAAACAGCGTTCTCGGCTTTGATGAAGAATGACAAGTCCGATGTTGCCTCTGCGGCGAAAGAGCTCGTTAAGTCAGCCAAGACAGACGGTGAAAGCTTCGCTGGTGGCGGAGGTCCTTCGAACGGTGGCAAAGAACTTGCAGACCTTGTTGTACGATTAAACAGCCAATTCGAAGGAGATATTGGCCTTTTCGTTCTCTTCTTCCTGAACTATGTCAAATTGGAGGTTGGCGAAGCCATGTTCCTGAAGGCGGACGATATCCATGCCTATCTCAGCGGAGGTAAGCATCCTCCTGTGCCACTTGCAGGACCCATCTCTTGAGAAACTGATACCGATCTCTTAGATATCATTGAATGCATGGCTGCCTCCGACAATGTCGTCCGCGCCGGCTTCACCCCCAAATTCCAGGACATCCCTACCCTGACAACCATGCTGACCTACTCTTATGCTCCAATCTCCGAGCAGAAAATGAATCCTGTCGACTATCCCTACGTCACACTCAATAGTACAGCCTACTCCTCTTCGTCGAGCGCAACACTGTACGACCCACCTATCGAAGAATTTTCTGTGGTCAAGACTGAGCTCAATGGGAAAGGCGCCAAAGCGACTTTTGAAGCCATCGAAGGACCGAGTATCTTCATTTGTACGAAGGGTAGTGGAAAGATTAGCGTCGGGCCAAAGACGGAGGAAGTGGGCGAGGGATTCGTGTTCTTCGTTGGCGCCACTGCGGAGGTGGTGCTCGAGAGTGTGGGTGAAGGCTTCACGACGTTCAAGGCTTTCTGTGAATTGAACGGGAAAGAAAGTACTGATGGTGCTAATGGTTCTCATTGAAAATGGGGGGACGGGCATGATGATGGAAAGGATGAAATCGCCTCGATGATATGATTGACGACACGAGATGAATGTACGATGAGCAGCTGCTGGATCTGTCACGCGATGGAAAGCATGAAATAGATGCTGATGCTAAGCCGTTTTTTTTCGAGGCCTCTCGCTTCTCTGACCATCCTGAAGCAAGCTGGTGCATGAAACGATCAAGGAGAGTATCCTATGCGCCAATCCCAGAGTTCGGCCGTCATGGCCACCAGAAGGTGAGTAGCTTCTCTTTGGATCTCGACGGCATTGATCTCAGGTGATGCATCATAACGGTGACACACCAAACCCCAACACAACATCTTATTGGTGATATCCTAAACAGCGGTTTCGCAAGTAAGTCTGCGATACACCACCACTTTAGCCAAGGCAGGTAGTTCAGTCAACAACCAAAAAGCCATCACTCTTGTAGTCTTAGGGTTCTTGTCTTAACCACCGAACAGCGGTGCACTCAGTTCCTGAATTCCCATTGGGTAACAGCATTGACGCATCGACGCAATGACACTGGACAGGTTGAAGGGTAAGCTCCCACAGTCAACTAGGCATATCCTCACATCCAACCTACAATTTCTTGTACCTCTTCATCCTAATTAATTCGATTCACAGATCAAGCAACACACAAGCACACCTAATCCAAATCACCAACACCGACCAGACTTCAAGCCTCCAATCCCCACTCCCATTCCCCGCGCATTCACAACCCCATTTTCCACTCCCACACTCCTCATCCCACCCACCACCACCACCACCCCCCTCTCCACCTCCCCGAAACCCCCCTCCCCCACCAACCACAACCACACACCCCTCCCTCACCAACACCACCATGGCCCCCCCACCCCCCCACCAACCCCCCTCCCGCCCCGCCCAATCCCTCCTCTCCTCCGCCATCCCCCCTACTACCCTCCTCGCCATCTTACACGAAGCGCTCCTCATCCTCGACGCCGATATCAAAGGTTTGGAAGCGGGGATTTTTGCCTTGAACAAGGAAGGGGAAGGAGGATTAAAGGAGTTGGAGAAGCGGTTAAGAGAGTTGGCGGGGCAGAGGGGAGGTTTGAGGGGGGATGTGAGTTTTTTTTCTTTTTGGGGGTTTGAGGGGGGGGGGGTTTGGGGAGGGGAAGAAGGGGATGGGGGGGAAGGAATGAGGGTGAAAGGAAGGCTGACGAGGAGTTGGTAGATGGCGTGGTTGGAGAGGCGTATTGCGAGGGAGGGGGCGGAGGGGGGTGGGAAGGGCGAAGGGCTGGAATGAAGGGGCTGGGGCGTGGAGTGCTTGGTTGGATGGTGGTGGTGATGTGGTGGATAAGAGCGCTGATATGGGACGAAGGATATGATGGCTGGGAAGGTTGTGAGCAAAGATGATTGATGCGCGCAGCAGAGGAAAAGGGGGCCGAGCAACAGACAGTGGGTTCGTAGACGGGATGGTTTCATATCTGCAGAATGAAGACGGACTTGCATGCTCCGAAACAGCAATCGTCCCCTCCACTGCCCTTCTTCAAGTCGCAACGCATCCACATTCAACCCCAACCCCCACTAAGCGCTACCCTACCCTCCCTCCGCCCTAGCCCTCCTCGCCTCCGCCTCCCCCTCCCTCCGCATACTCTCGTACCCCATCGCCGGCGTCCACCGGTTGCCATGCATCCCACGTTCAGGGCTATCGTTGGGCGCGAGGAGGATGATGTGGTAGCGACCTTCCCGGCGTTGTCTTGTGCAGCGGCCGTACTTGTCGGAACCTTTTGCCCAGGAGGACATGTCCGGCGCGGATGCGGGTAAGGGTGGTCCGTGGGAGGATGGTGGTGCCTGGGGATGGGTGTAGGGGCTGGCGTATGGGTTGACGTATGGGTAGCTTGTGGTTAGTGGGCGGATGGGTAGGGTGCGGGGGTCGCGGGGGTAGTTGGTGTAAGGTGAGGCTTGTTGGGGTGGCATGCTGACGAAGGGGCTGGTGGAGGGTGGTCGTCGAAGTCCGGTGTGGAGGGCGTGGTTGAGGTAGGCGATCTAGGCGGTGTCAGTATTGTACTTTTGTGGAGGCATAGGGTAGATGAAGAGCAGAAGTTGCGGTGGATTACATACATCTGTCTGCAGCGCTAACGTCTCAACCTCCAGCTTTGCCAGCTGTGCTGTCCATTCCCGGAGTTCGGTGTTGTAGTAACCGATTTCTTGCACCGTCTTGGGACACGGGTCTTCTTCTTCGTGGCATGAGTCGATGAAGGAATGTAAGCGAACTCGAGCAATTTCGGCTTCCCTAATCTCGTCGATAAGGGTGATTGAGCCATCGAGAGCCCCGTCGAGAATGTCTTTGAGAGGGATCTTTTCGGAGATGAGCTTTTCGAGTGTGGACGATGGACGAAGCATCGGTGGTGGAGGCGAGGCTCGATCCAGCCCGGAATATTCAGGGAGCGGCATCGTGACTGATGGTAATGATGAGAAGAAAGGAGTTGTGAGACTGGTGGCCATCTTTGGGGGCTCCTGAATATAGTATAATTTCAATAGCTTTCACAATCTTGACCTTAATAAGTGTTGTCGACAAATGAACGCGCTCCATTGTTCTTTGACACAGAATCACGTTGAGTGTGACATGGCCAGGAGACTTCACCATGAGGTGACAATGTTATCTCGTACAGAAAGACTGGTTATCGATGAATGGACGTAGTCTTGTTGGAGACTGTGTGGTACCCCATTGTTCGATGCCAGATACAGCGATAGCTTTTGATTGATAGGCGTGGGATGAGAAGGCATGTCCCTTGCACAGGGCATTCATGAGCCAACCAGGCCAAAATAGCCATTCTCCTTATCCAAAATCTTTTTATAGAGTGCCTCTACTCGGCGAATAGTATTCTTGACGTTCGGACGTTTTGACCATGGGCATTCATTGATCTTTCCGTCCAGCATCATCTGACAAAGATGCGACACCTCGAATGGGCTCAACTACGTTCCTAGGAGACTTCTAATGCAGGACTTGCACTTGCATGGAGACTTGTCCCGGCTTCATGAGTAGTCGAACAGTCAAAAATGCAAATTCAAAACCTGCGCTCGACCGCGAAAGGTCGATATGTGGGCTATGAGAAGACCTAGGAGTCAAGATTCCTGATCTCTCTACAGCTGGAGATCCGCAACATTCGGGTACCGCAGATCAGCAAATTCTTCTAGGTGATCCATCCATGCCTTTAAGAATTTATTACCCCTAGGCCCCATTTGTTGTCAGTCAAGGCATGATGCCGGAAAGGTGGTCCATTCGCCATTGCCACTTACCCTCCCACGGTTTCTGAGTCTCCAATCACGCACAAATGTCGTTTTGGTCTTGTCATTGCCACTGGAAAGCACATAGTCAGCGTGTCAAACGTGACATGCTCCCAAAAAGGGGTACCACGAACCGTTCAATCTCCGCTTTTCAGCCAGAAAACCAACTTCGTGCCCTGGATTGCTTCTGACAAGGCTCACTATCACTGCTTCTTTCTCACGCCCCTGAAACCCATCTACGCTACCCAGTTCAATGCCAGGAAACCTTTCTTTGAGATCATGTGCAAGAAGCGCCAGCTGAGCGTTGTAGGGTGTAACGACCGCAATATCCTCCGGCAAAACACTAGCATCGACCAGGCCTTGGACATGCATCTTGACTAGGGCAGCCTCCATCTCGTTGCTCTTGCTGTCGCTCATGATGGCGCCTTTGGTAGTCTTATCTGCATTCTCGTCTTCCGACTTCTCAAGGAAGTCTCCGCCTTGGGTGTCGTAGAAGACCAGAGGCTCTCGTGTGTCATCCGTATCTTGGACCTCGTAAGGCAGGTCCCTGAGAAGGCGAGCCTTGACTGCTTCCGCTGCTACAAGGGACCCGCCATACATTTCGTCAGACGGGAATCTCATGATTTTCTCATGCATCCGATACTGTGTGGTTAGCATACGCTTGATGGAGGAGCCATGCAGCTTAAGCAGCCGATCGAAAAGCGTGACTTCTAATGAGGTGCTGAGCGCTCCTTTCTTCGCCTTCTCGGATTCATGCTTGTCTTTTACAGGCGCGGGTTTGGTGTTTGATGATTTGATGGTAGGAGGTAGCTGCAAATGGTCGCCTGCTAAGACCACTTTCATTGCGGACAGTAACGGGATCCAGCACTGTGCTTCCAAGGCCTGACTTGCTTCGTCAATAATGACAACGTCGAACTGCTCTTGTTTGAGCTGGAAACCGCCAGCACCGTGCAATGTGGCAAGAACGACCCTGCTTCCTCCTACAAGCGTAGTAACACATTGTTTTTCTCGTTCTCGATATTCTTTCCTTAAATCCTTCATCTCGGTATAGATGGCTCTCCGCTCCCGGCCGTTACGTGTCTTTCTGATGCTGGCCTGTTTGCTATCGAGTTCTTTCCGTACATCCTTGACGATCTCAGCAGCGTCAGATGTTTGTGTCAATACGTCCAGAGAATGATTTAGCACGCTCGGAAGCAGACGAGCTGGATGCCCTAAGCGAATGATTGGTATCTTTTGTGGAGCTAGTCGCTCAACGATATTGTCGACGGAGATGTTCGAGGGTCCGCATACCAGTACTCGAAGCTTCCGTTGTACCATCTGTCGTATAAGCTCAATGAGCGTGTATGTTTTGCCTGTCTGATGAATATTAGCTGTGCAACCTTCCTTCGGGAGCAAGGTATACCCCTGGTGGTCCATGAATGAGAGCGATATCTCTAGAAGCCAGGGCAAATCTGATTGCGTCCTTCTGAGAGTCGTTCAGCGTCGGATCGAAGAACTCGATACGTCCTATATCGGCCTCAATCTCGGTTGCGCTTGTTGAGATTGGAGAAGGCGAGTCCAAGCCAAACAATACTCTGGCCAATGTCGTATAATCAGATTCGTTCATCTTCTTCAGCCGTTCCATGGTTTGGTTCATTCTGTGACGACAGGATAAGTCCCACATGCTTCCCATGCTCAACCACGATAAGACTCACCGCTTGTAGGTAACGTCGTTTGCCAACTTGACTCTGTTGCACACAAGGAACCATTAGCCAGTATTTCTGTAAGGCAGACAGCAACGAAACATAGTCACGCACACATCTACTCACACCCACAGCCTGCCCCCCAAGCCGTCAACATCGTCTTCCTCTTTCCCCAACGCAACCTGCAAACCTTTCTGATTGATCCTCACAACCACGCCTTCTAAACCCCTCCCCTCCATCCCAGCCTTCTCTTTCTTCTTCTCATTGCCCTTGGGCTGCTCGCCCACCTTCACAATATCCCCTGTGCGAATCCCATGTTCGCCGATCTCGCCCGCATTGCCAATGGCATGATCTTGCTCCAGTTCAAGGACAGTCTTGCCGCCTAGACCGGTTCTTTGAGAAGATACGACGAGATTGATGATTGCAAGTCCGGCGCGTGCGAGTACCGAGGGGGATGTGGAGGCTAGAAGTGCAGCTGTTGAGGCGGTCTCGGCGGCGAGCTCGGCAGAGAGCAGGGACAGCTGGTCCGTAGCGAATTGGGTGACGTCCATTGGTCTTATTCGCATAGGTGATGCCGGGAGCGAATGAAGTATCCTAAGCAAACATCGGAGGCTCGGTGTACTTTGGGTAAGTAAGAAAGCCCTGGAATATTAGTCCCGGGGCTGGACGCGAGCTTAGAGAACGCCAAGAACTGGCCGCCCCTAGAATGGAATAATAGGTGGTAAACCGGCGGAACTTCAGCCCCAACCCCCTTAAAGCTTTTTTTTGCGAGAAACCTCTCGTCGTAGTCGGAACGATCAAGCGAAATTTCCTTTCATCTATGAGAAGTCCCATGAAAGCCTCTTTCGGGTCCTCATGCAAAGAAGGGAACAGAAACTTTCATCTTACGTCGTGGCATGGTGCAATTCTCAGGGGGTCAACCAGCTCAACTTGTACATGCGGCTCACTACTGTATCCTTCTGTTTGGGCTTAGAAATGTGTGAGTACGATGCTTTGACTGTTGACCTCTTTAGCTATGGGTGTCAACTGGTCTTTTACATCCATCATCTCTCCATCATTGCGTTCTTTGATGAATACCAAGGTATGAGTGTACCACTACTTGCCGCCACATGCATGAACAACGCTCGTCGATGCTACAAAAAGTGCAGATGCTTTTGTCACTGAATAGCGGGCCAGCTTCTTGGCCAGGATGTTGATATTGCTAAAGGTATGGTCTATCTCCTCCTAACACTAAAGCGTATGCCATTCCTGTCTATCGTTCAGTCGGCCCTCGTAGACAGTATCTCATACGCTCGCTGATCGAGCCCGATGGCTACAAGCCAACCACGCCTGCACCATGCGCTATACCATTAATCTCTATGTTCGAGCTGTCTGCGCCTTTATAATTCCCATCGCTCACCGAACTCTCGCTCTTTCCTGTTATGCCTTCCTTGTCTAGCATGCCATATACAGCCAAGATTCGCTGGGCAACGTGCTCTCCGCTCCAGTATGCGCCTGTGACTGTACCAAGCGCCTCGAATGGAGCGGTGTGTTCCCCAGCAAACCATATGTGCCTCTCAGCCGCACCGTTCCTGATGGTTTCGATGTTCTTGTCCAGCAAGACTTTCCCCTCCCCATGAGACACCTGGAAATTCGCATACGAGCCGTAACCTGCGAACTCATCATGCTGCCAATTCGTTGCCAGATATCCCTTGGGGATGCAGTCCTCGGACGAAGACGAGTAGTTTGGCAATCGTGAGTAGTAAGGCTCGAAGAAGGGCTGTAGGCGGTCATAGTACTCTTGCGAATTGGGGTCTAGCCCGTTGGCGAGGAACGTGATGTGCTCGGCGCATTCGCCGTGCATATAGAACAGTAGCATCGGCTGGCTTGCATCGCCTGGCAGCTCAGCAAGTGATGCACAGTTCATGTTCCAAGCCTTGGGGTTGTGCTTGAGAGCGTAGGTAGGGTGCAAAAAGTGAGTGAAGAAAGGCTTCTGTGTGCCGTCTGAAGTTGCTTGAGACCAATATGCCGTAGGGAAGGTCACGTAGACCTTCTCAAGGCGACCATAAGATCCCTGCGAGATAGCGTCCGAAAGATGAGTAGGGAGAGGTGGGGAGAAAGTGGAGAGATTGCGCTGGAGGTACCCAAGTGGGACGGTCATCACCACTTCATCGTAGAGGAATGGAGCGTCGTCTGTATTTGTTGACACAGCGATACCAAGAGGATGATCAGTGCTGAGGTTTGGGTTGCTGATGATCTTTGTGACCTTCGTCGAAAGATGAAGATCGATATTCGCAAGCGCAGATTCGGCAATCCGGTCCAGGATTGCTTTATAAGTGCTGGCCACAAACAGGTTCTCTAATGTGAGCCTCGTTAGTTGCGGTCTTAGCAGGCTCTGGACTGTCTCGAACCTCCGTCAATACAATCTTCAAGCCAGAGATATTTCAGGCTCTGCTTCTCGATGGGATCACCAATAAAGTCTCCCCATATCCTAGCCATCTGTAGCACTATCTCTGAGGAGGCCCGGTCCAGGCTTTTCTCCTTCAATTTCGTCTGAAAGAAGCCGTAGAGCGATCTGTCTTGTGGTATCGAGGCAGAGTCTTCTTTGCTATATTTGAATGCGCTATCTATCACGCTCCACATAAGCTCGTTATGCTCTTTGACCTTTGCTTCAGGCATGGTATGGCCGAGCTGATCAACAGCGGCGGAGGAGCCGGCTGCTTCAGGATTCAGTGTTACGGTGCTGGTCTCGTTCGCGAGGTCCAAGATTGGATTGCGCTCAGTGCCATGAATCCAGTTGGGCCCTCTGTTCGGATTAGAAACAGCTCACTGAGCTTAGAGTCAGCTTACAGATCCACAAGCCGACCCAATTGGTTACTTTGGTGAATCTGGATTCTATCAGCCACTGCTCTGTTATGGATTTAGATGCACCTACGCGCCCACCTATCCGGTTCCTTGCCTCAAGTAACGTCACTTTGACACCTCTCATGCTCAATAAATCGGCACATCTCAAGCCTGCTACCCCAGCTCCAACAATGCAGACGTGAGGGACACGTCCTGCGGGCAGCAAGCGTCGGATCATAGTGTCAACGGCAGGCGTCGTTGCCTCAACATCTTTGGATAGGCTATTGTATAATTTCTGCGGATTTGGTGGCATGTGAGGCAACCTCCTATGCTGCCAGAACTTGTGAGCTCGACATTCCATAACAAGGAAGTGGTTCGAAAGCACCGGATCATGTCATTCGTCTGAGTTGTTGAAGGAAAATGGCACAGGAGACGTGTAAGAATCATTTCTGTACCAATGAGACACAGCATGGGTACTGCCTGAGCACCAAACTCTGTGTTCGCGTGGCACTTGGGTGCTACAGATGACTAGACAATTCCGCATTGAGCAAACAAAGAGGATCGTGCATCGCCCTTTCCGTGGAAGGACTGAGGAACACGATACGGCAGCCCGACGGATGACAAGGGAAGGATGACCGGCACAATTCATGATCCCGGTTGAACTTGAGGAACGTTCAAATGTGTACTTACTATTGGATCTCAGCAAGGGAGAAGGATGACTATGTAGAGAATAGTTGGCAGTCTGATTGCTATTCAAACCGAGATACTCTACGTGATGTTCAGAAGAAGCATCGGACCGGCATTGAGCGCACCAAGCAGTACCTTTGTACCTTTGATGCTCAAGAGTGAGCTGTCAAAACGGGCAACTGCCTCTGTCTTATTAGGCGCGCACACTTAAGCCTTTGACTTAGGGTTGCTCTATTCCGTGCGCTGGCAAGAAACAGTCCAGGATTATTCCTTGGCACTTTTCGGGCAAATGTACGAAAAACCACTGTCTGTGACCGTGCTTGATGAATCTACTACAAGCCAAGTTCCAGTCTGAACAGCCGATTTGACCTTGGCTGGCAATGCGTTACGTAATCATAAGCAAGCAACCCACGTCTCCAGAGTTACCTAGATCAATATCTTGATTAGAACATGGTCTTAACTCCTATACCACTTCACGCGTTCGCTCTATCCCTGGCCTGGTACACACCTCATCTTTGGGAGTTGGGAGCGAAACCGATGATCAGAAGGTAGCAAAGCATGCTAGGCCAAAGGTCCACCGTAGGAGCTAGGTATTGACGAAAGCATTGGATCTCATTCGTTGGGAATTCGCACCAAAAAGCACAATGCCTCTTCGACACCCGCTGAAATGAAACCAAGCAAAGAAAAGCGAAACTCAACAGAATTCAAACGCCTTCACTATGCCATGCGTGGTTCCTAGCCCGTTCTCGTGCCCACACCAGTGAAATGCTGACTGTAAATCAGAAGGAACAGAGGGAAGCCGCAGCTTATACCTCGAATTCTTCTTCTATCCAATGGCCAACAATACGCTTGCCTTCTTCAAACTTGCTACGGAGCGGTGTACTCCGCACAATGATCGCCGCATGAGTATGCCTGACATCGTGGATGTGGACAGCGTATTTTCGCCATCCAGCTTCGTTGAGGTTCTCAATCATCTCGAACTGCTCAGAGGACAGATTCAGCGTCGGAAATGTGGGCTGTTGAGCTGATGACCTTCGCCTGCGTTTACGATTGGATTTTGCAGGTGACCTATGCTTCTCATCCTCAGAGTCATGCGATGGACTCGCATCCTGTTCTATGCCTGCTGGAAGGTACTGCTGATTGCGTGTGCCAGTCATGCTGCCAAAGGTATCTTCGACTGCGCTGCGAGCATTCTCCATTATAAGCGGTATGCGGTAATTACCCAATCCAACACCAGCTCGACCAGACTCATGAAGCTTGATGCGCTTCTGGCTCCGTATTGACTGTACGCCGGCGTTGGCGAGGAAAAGAAGGGTTCCAATCGGGATAAATACTACCATAGCCGCTACAAAGGGTACCGTTGTAAGCACATTCTGGCTGTTGCTTGCTACCCGAGATAGCAGACCTCCCGAGGGGTCCGGAAGCCTTTTAGACACAGGATCTGCGGTGTCGATAATATTCGGCTCGTATCCCTTCATGTAGTGGATGTCGATGGCAGAATGATCGGCGTAAGGATCGACCTTGGTAATAAAGGTGGTGTAGTAAGGCGCGGAGCGGTCGTTGATGATATTTGCATATAGTACCCGATGTTTGAAGCGAGCTAGAGCCTGCATGAAGATACTGTGAGGATCTGCGAGAACTAAGAGTAGAGGACGGCCTGTGTCTCGAAAAGTGTCGATTGAGAAGAGCTGGCGACCTGATGTTGAAAGTGTCCTGGCCCCAAGGACGTTCCATAAACGACTGTGTGGCCCTAGAATGGGCGTCCGGACGCCAAGATGCGGCGAGGCGAATGTTGTGAAGTTTATAGGCTCGATGCGATCGAACCAGCCATTTGAAAAGAGTAGGCCGATTGAGTACCTGGCGACTAGACCACCCAGAGAATACCCAAACATGCTAAGCTTCTTTATCCTTGAACCCTTGACCTCAAGCTCTGCGATATGCTCTTCGATCTCTTGTGTGACTCGCTCCGCTCCTGTTTCGATACCATCGTACGTATAGTTACCGCTGTTGCTCTTGGCCACAAGGATGTGGAGTTGCTCTTCGGTGAACCTTTCGCGCAGTGCCGACGCTACGTACGATAGGTGGTTTGGGTTTCCCCATAGCCTGCAAGATTTTCAACTATGGTCCTAGGAGGCGTTGCAGTCCGACATACTCACCCATGTACGAGAACACATAAGTGCTCTGGTCCAGGCGACGTCTCACTTGCTATTCGCTCCGCTTCCTCCATGATAGATCAGACCCGAATCTCGAGATTGACACGGATCGGTGAGTGTAAGCCGAGCAGAGGAGTGTTTGAACAAAGCCGTATGATGAGGTGGCCAGGCAATCTTGAAGTTCGGGCAGACGCGATGCGACGTCAGCAGGGATGGAGCATAAGACCAATAAAGCAGGGATCTACCCGCTACCTTAGCGTACCCGTAGCCCTACACTAGCCACTTTGGAGCATGCATGAGCTGGTCTTTTGCAATTGGTAACCTCACATATATCGCACATTACTATCGGTTGTTGCATAACATATCTGCTTCGTAGAGTTTGAGCTGTAGCCACTCCTTCGTAGTGCTTGCATTGAAAGCATTTGTCCTCTATAAACCGGCCAAGGCTGCCACTGGCATTAACGTGAACGTCTACGCTCCTCCGCTTCATCAGCTTCCCCACTACCCCGAACTTACGACGTTCCAGATATACGCAGTACAGCAAGAGGTGGATATGATATTTTGAAGGACACAGCTTCCTTCGCGCCAGGTCTACATCACTAATCGCCATGCCTCGCTCCTCGGTGCACGAATCATTCGTTCACTTCAAGTAAGCCTTTCTCATGCGCGGAATGTTCATTGACTCTATCACCGAACCTTTCTTTCTCTCCGTTATGTTCTCCTCGCTCGGTCTGTTCAAGCAAGTCGATTGTCCAGAGGGCCCCCATTGCTCAATTCCTAGCTGCATATTTGCGCATCGCGAGGCTACAAATCATGATGAAGGCTCTCTACCACCACCGCGGGTGGAAAGATCCGCAACACATTCTATAGATTTGGAAGGTGGTGATGAGCCGCGGAAACGAAGAAGAGTTACTAGCTCTGATGAACATCGAGCCATCACAGCGAGCAACACTAGCAAAGTGACTACACAATCCACTGCATCCCAATTACCTTTCAAACGTTCTTCTTCTTCAGAGAAGGATGTCAGGATTCATAAACAACCGAAAGATGTCCTGCCAGCTTCGATAACCCGGCCCATCTCGCCACCTCCCACACGAAGCTTCAAAGGACATACCACCGGTGTAAAGCCTGCTACAGGTATTGCAGGTTTGGGGAATAAGACTGCTGTATCAAAGGCAGCCAATTCTTTGACCAAGAAACACAAAGACATACCAGTGGAGTCACTGAATCCACGTATGCTCGCGAACCCGCCCGCTCCTCACAACATTCGTGTAAGGCTAGTAACTATGATGCACGAGCAAATGAGTCGACTAAACGACGATATCAAGAACGGCGATGATCCATCGACAGTAGGATTAGAGCTCTCTGCTCAGGAGCTGATCTGGACAGCACTGAATGAGGAAGAAAGAACTGCAAAGGGAAGCCCAATTATCTACGCCAATGTTATCAAAAACCGGATTGGTGTCTTGAAGAAAATGAAGCTGCCAGCTTGGAAGGAGGAACGCCTGAAAGTCATCGAAAAGGACTTGGGAGAACCGGCCCCCACAATACTGCAAGTTCCAAAGACTATCGACACTGGCCTGTCGCCCATGGAAGAAATTACTCTTCTCCCAGACCTCCTCGGGAAGCAAGATGGCCTCGCAAAGTACGGCTTTGTCACTGCTCAGCTCAGCTCAGCCGACATCGAGAAGGCTCGCCAAGGGGTTGAGGCTGCCCAGAATTGGGAGCAATGTGACCGATGCCGTACCCGCTTCCAGGTGTTCCCTGGACGAAGGGCGGAGGATGGCGCCTTAACTACAGGCGGCGCATGTCGATACCACCCAGCTAAACCGCGACGCCCATCGGCCCAGAGCAACGCAGACCGATCATACAAGGAATCCGTATATGGGTGCTGCGACGAATCTGTTGGCGCTTCTGTTGGCTGCACGACTGCGGAAACGCATGTCTTCAAGGTCTCCGATCCGAAGCGATTAGCCCTCGTAATGGCCTTCGAAAACACTCCCGAGAACCCCTCGTTGGTGGATAAGAAGACAGCAGTATGCTTTGACTGCGAAATGGGTTACACAACTCAAGGAATGGAGCTCATTCGTCTTACGGCCACCTCTTGGCCCTCTGGAGCAATCTTACTTGATACTCTTGTTCGACCCTTAGGCGAGATCTTGGACCTCAATTCGCGTTTCTCCGGTGTATGGCTTTCGGACTTTACCTCTGCCGCCTTGAATTCCTCCCCCGATCGCCCACAAACCTTGGATGAGGAAAAGTCACCGACCCCTGCCCTAGGCTTCGCTGCGTCTCCCGCTGTTGCACGCTCTCAACTCTTCGACCTCATTGCACCTACAACGCCGCTGATAGGGCACGCTCTTGAGAACGATCTCAATGCAATGCGGATAATACACCCTTCCATCATTGACAGCTGCATACTCTATCCTCACCCACGGGGTCTTCCTGTTCGTCATGGACTCAAACTTCTGATGAAGAAACATTTGGACCGCGACGTGCAGCAGGATGGCGGGAGAGGCCACGATAGTGCGGAAGATGCTCGCAGTGCCGGGGATCTGGTTAGGCTCAAGGTTGGGGAGATTTGGAAGGGTATGAAGAGAGATGGGTGGAAGTTTGTCGCTGGGACAGCTGTGAAACCTCCCAAAGAATCTCTTGTCGAGAATGGAGGCCGCAGCTTAGGGTGAAGGTTGCCCAAGAAGCAATACGTGTCGTAAATGAATTAGCGAGGAGATTCTTGATCGAAAGTCGATTGCGCTGCTTTTTCTGCAAATGCCAGGGTGGCAAACCTAACATTTCCGAGACAGCTGATGTGCGAGCCCTGAATTGCTGCTCGCCCCTGTGTATCTTCAAAGATAGCTCTTTACTGCCTTGCTTTCGTTGGGCTCGCTCGCAAGAGCCAATGAGTCTCAAGTCTGAGAGAATACCCCGATTCAAGTCCCGAGATTCTCTACATACTCAATGAATGTCAGAGCTTTGAAAGGAGCCATGGAGTTACGACCTTGACAAGAGGAAGGTCATTAGATGAAGCGAGTAGACCTCGAAATCGTCTAGCGCAGTATGTCAAGAACTTGGTTTCGCGCCACTCAACCCTCATGACCGGTCACGTTTTGTCTACTTGAGCATCTCTAGCGACTTTTTCCGTATATCAATGCTCGCATCCCCCTCTAGCATGTCCGAGTGGTTTTTCTTACCCTGCACCCCTCTTATCCTGATTCAAGCTGTCTGGGACAACTCGCCATGCCTCTCCTTCGTTCAGACTCCTTCATGGCCCGAGTATAGCATGAGCAAAATATACTGAACAGCATCGATCTCATTGATCCTGCGGCCGAGAGTTCTTCCTGCCGATTCGTTTCTTGGCGCGAGTAATACGACTATGAACTGAAGCATTGTCGGTCCTCCGCCAGTGTACCCACCCCACTGGCTTTTACGTCACGAGGCGCTTCTTTTCCTTTACTCTTACCTTTGCTACGCTTTTCTTCTTGGTTTTTGGTTGGTTCTTGCATGCGCGATGTGTACAGTCCTCCCACAATCTATAGCGCTTGTTGCTGAGGAGGGTATGTAGTATATCTGACGATACCCAATTGTTGGAACAAGCCCCATGGAGCATACATACGGTGGGTCTCGAGTCGCCTTTATGCTATCTCTGCAGTGTATGGCTCAATATCGGTGGATTGCAAGACCTTAGAGATATATTCACGAGATCCATCTCTCAGCCCTCACTACTATCGAGGTATGGAATCCAATAACGAACACCCAACGTCTCGGGATAGCCAGCCGACATAGGACTGGATAACGACTACACCCCCCCACAATCGTCGACATAGAAAATAAATAAAGGCGTTACGAACTTGACTCGCATGCCAGAAACCAGACGGCTAGCACTGAAGCCCCCCTTCCTAACCCAGCTCTACCACCCCATCTTCACCCTGAATACTCGAAACACATACCCCAAACCTCAAACCCCAAACCCATGAGAAACCCAAGCCCGCACGCACGCCGCAGCCCCCCCCTCCCCTCCCCACACAGCGAAGCAGCGCTGTCCCTCAAGATCCCTCCAGCTGAGGCGCGATCTTCGTATCAGGATCAAGCAGACTATGCAGGTAATTCCTAGTTGTAGACTCCTACCCATCGCCCAGCGGAACCTAGCGCTTATTGCGCGTGTTAGTTCTTGCAAGACGCTCAGCGACTGATCTCCATCCTAGAGCATCTACCATTGACACCACCTCAAAATCCCAGAATCACGCCTTGGCCTTTCATACACCGTACGCGCAAAATCTTTATACAGCCCCCACCATATCCCCTACAATGCACTGCTAATCCCGCTCCCCCCCTCTTTCCCCGATTACCTCCCCCTTACCTTCTCACCCTCCCCAACC